>UMGX01048095.1_pt1 | contig 230782 bp, 201 predicted proteins | sample 1965411 | NCBI WGS metagenome assembly UMGX01 (sample SAMEA4836086, study PRJEB28245) | human gut metagenome | biome: gut microbiome; material: fecal sample | place: Denmark | collected 2008 | reverse complement strand
GCTTGGCGGCCTAGCGTCTCCAGAGTTTGGGGTGCATCCCCCGGCCCTTTTTCGTGAGTTTAAAATTAGGCTCAGCTATAATCGCTCGGACAAAAGCATATCCGAGTCACGGACGTATCCGCAGGCAAATGCCCTATTCTGACGCCATAAGCACCATCGCATGAGCGAGCGACTCAAACCGATACCCCGGCACGTCAATATCCGCAACGAGCCAGGGTATCGTAATTCCGGCTAAGTTCAAATCAGGGTAAATGTCAAACAACGCGCCTAGCAGTCGATGACGACCAGCTCGTGCGTAGAGGTCGTGAAGGGCTCGTACCCGTCCTTGGTGACCACGCCGTAGTCCTCCAGGCGCACGCCGCCCACGCCGGGCAGGTAGATGCCGGGTTCCACGGTGATGACCGCGCCCTCCTCCACGATGTTGCTCTTGCGGCCGAAGACCGGAAGCTCGTGGATGTCGATGCCCACACCGTGGCCGAGGCCGTGGCCGTAGTACTCGCCGTAGCCCGCGTCGCCGATGATCTTCTTGGAGAGCAGGTGGATGTCGTGGCCGTCCACGCCGGCGTGGATAGCTGCGACACACTCCTCGTGCGTGCGGCGGACGATGCCGTAGATCTCGCGCTGCTTCTCGCTCGGCTCGCCCACGCAGACCGTGCGGGTCATGTCGGACTTGTAATCGCGGTAGCCCGCACCGTAGTCCATGAGGACGAAGTCGCCCTTCTCCACCACGCGGTCGCTGGAAATGGCGTGCGGGTTGGCGGTGTTGGGGCCGGATGCGACGATGGAGCCGAAGGCCAGGTCGTCCGCGCCGTGATCGAACATAAAGGTCTCGAGCTCGGTACGGAGCTGCTTCTCCGTGTAGCCGGGACGGATGAACTCGCACATATGGGCGAATGCGGCGTCGGTGATGGACTGCGCGTGGCGCATGAGCTCGATCTCCTCGGCGTCCTTGACGGCGCGCATGAGCTGGAGATCGCCGTGCATGAGCGGAAGGCTCGCGCAAATCGAGCAATCCTCAAGGCCGCGCTCGATACCGCGGAAGAAGTTGATGTGCATGTCGTCCTCGACGGCGACGACGCGGCTCTTGGTGGAGCGGGCGTGCTCGGCAACCCAGCGGGGCATGTCGATCTCGTCCATATCGAGCTTCCAGGGGCTACCGGCCGGCATGTTCTCCTCGAAGGAGTTGAAGTAGCGCGAGTCGGTGTGCAGGAAGCACTCGTCGGCCGTGACAAACGCCACGTGCGGGTACTCGCCGGTGTAGTCAAAGACGCGCATGGCGCCGGTGAGCCAACGCAGGTTGGCCTCGTCGCGCACGACCACGGCGTCGTAGCCGCGCTCGACCATGAGGGTGCGCAGGCGGGCGATGCGCCCAGCGGGACCGTTGAGGATTTCGGACATATCGGTTCCTTTCTCGCGAAAGATGTGTAAACAGGCCTACTCGGGTTTGCGTGAGGCGATGAACGCGCGCGCATGGCGCTCAAGGACCTCGTCGTCGATGGACGAAAGGCGGATGACGCCGGGGTACTTGGGCAGCGCGAGCTGGAAGCGGTTGGCGACGCGGAAGCGCTCGGCGCGAAGGACCTCGATGAACGCAGCGGGATCGATGTCAAACGACAGCTCGCCGATACCGAGATCCTCGAGGCGATCGTCGAGCGCAAAGACTTCATCGACCGAGAAGTCACAAGCGTCGATGGCCAAGCGTGCCTCGAAGCGCATGCCCTCGGCGAGGAGCAGGTAATACGGGTGCGCGCCCTCGCCCAGGCACGCAGACAGGGTGCGGGCGGTGGTATGGCCGAACAGCAGGGCGCGGCGGGCAGAGGGGCTCACGGACTTGGCGATGTTCAAGCGTGCGGTGAGCGTGGTGGAAAGCGCATCGGACAGCGACGTCTCGTTCTTTTCGACGATGCCGCGAACGGCAGTGCCAAGGCTGTCCCAGCAGGCTCGGCTCTCGGAGAGATACGCACCGCACATGAGCGCATAGCCCAGGCCATTCTCCTCGATCGGGCGATCCCCCACCAACGCGAGGTCGCACACGACGAGCGACACCTCGGGCTCGAGGCTGACGAGGGAACCCCCGGAAACGGTGAGGGGTGTCATCTGCGTGGAGCAGCGGATCATGGCATCGAGCGTGGTGGGAACGAGCGCGCACGACACGCCGCCGCACCACGTGCGGGAAATGTAGCTCGCCAGGGAGCAAGCCTCGTCGCCGCCCACACCCACGATCAGGTCCTCGGCAGTGATACCGGCCGCGGAAAGCTCGGCATACTGCGCAAGTGCGGTCTCGGCACCGAGCGCATCGGAGGCCGCGATGCATCGAACGGCAGCGTTGAACCCGCTGTCGACGAGCGCGCGACGCACGGTCTCGATATGGACGGGATCGATGTCATCGGAGCTCAGCACATAGGCGCGCGAGGGTTTGCCAACCGCACCGGAGAGGAACTTGGGAAGCTCATCGAGGGCCCCGAAGCCAAGGCGGACATCGGTGCTCCTCGAACCGAAGGAAAGCAGCTTGCGACGAATCGTCATATAAGACCACGCTCCAAGAGAAGCTCGGCAACGGTATAGGAAACCTCGGTGAACGAGGTGCCGCGGATATCCACGGTGAGGTCGGCGGCGCTTTCGTACAGCGGGCGCCTATGCTCGAGCAGCCGGGCGGCATGCTCGGCGCTGCGAAAATCGGGTCGGGTGTCGGAGCGGCGGATCTGGCGAAGCGAATCGTCGATATCGCCCTCGAGGTAGACGCAGAAGCCCATTTCGTGGATGAGCTCGATGTTGCGAGGAGTCTCGACCACTCCCCCGCCGCAAGAGACGAGCAGGCTGCGCTCGGAGGCGAGGCTCTCGAGGGCCTCGGTCTCGAGCGTGCGGAAACGCTGCTCGCCCTCAGCCTCGAAGATTTGCGAGACCGTCTGGCCGCACTTGCGCTCGACGAGGCGGTCGGTGTCGACGAAACGCCGATGGAACATACGCCCGAGGTTGCGGGCGAGCGTGGACTTGCCCGCCCCCAAGAACCCGACGAAGAAGATATGGTCGCATCCGCGCTTCACGGTAGAGGTCATGGCAGCGTTACTCCTCGCAGGGAACGCCGCGCAGCGCCATGCGCTCGAAGATGCGGAAGATCTGCGTGTACCACAGATCGACGGTGGACTGCGGCTTGACGAGGATGGTGGTCACGCCGGCGAGCTTGCCGCCCCACACATCGGTGTAAAGCTGATCGCCCACCATGACGGCCTCCTCCTTGCGGGCGCCCAGGCGCTTCATGCCCGCCGTAATGGCGAACGGAAGCGGCTTGCAGGCGAAGGAGATATAGTCCATGCCGAGCTCGCCCGCGGAGCGCGAGACGTGACTCACATGCCAGTTGTTGGAGACCATGATGAGCTCAAAGCCGAGCTCACGGGCGTGATCGAGCCAGGCAGCCACGGATTCGGGCGCACAGGTACGGTCGCGCGGAACGAGGGTGTTGTCGCGATCGAGCAGGATCGCGCGCTTACCCGACGCCCACAGGGCATCGAGGTCGATGTGCTCGACGCACGTGATGTAGCGGCTAGGGGAAAAGATGCTCATAGGCGCTACTCCCAGGACTTTTGATGATCGTCGTAGGTCTCGGAGAAGAACTCCTCGTCCTGCGTGATGAAGAAATACAGATCGTTGGAATCGGTGGGATTCAACGTGGCGCTGATGGCCTCCGCAGACGGAGAGCAGATCGGCGTTGGGGGAAGACCGGCGTTCTTGTACGAGTTGTACGGACTGTCGATCGTCTGGATGTCGTTGGCGGTGACCTCGCCACCCGTCACGTACATGAGCGTGGCATCGCTTTGCAGGTACGGACGCCCGGCAAAGTCGCCCTTACCGGCAAGGCGGTTCAGGAACACCGACGCGACGTGAGATCGCTGCTCCGCGTGAAGACCCTCGCGCTCGACAATGGAGGCAAGATCGAGCAGCTGATAAGCAGTGAGCTCGACGCCGAACCTCGCCTTGATTGAAGCCAGACCGGCATTGAAATCCAGCGCGTCGAGGACGTCGACCTGGAACTGGCCGAGCATGGCGCGGATGATCTGGTCGGCGGTCGGCGTGCCCTGGAACGTGTAGGTCTTGGGGAACAGGAAGCCCTCGAGGGAGTCGTCGGCGGCATCGGAGAGGAACGCGAAATCGGCAACGTAGTTGGAGGCCTTGGCCTGCGCGATGAAGTCGTCGGCGGGGATGCCGTAAACCTCCTCGACGATCCGGGCGGTCTGGGCGACGGTTTTGCCCTCGGGGACCGTGAGCTTTACGCCCTCGACGTTGGGACCGGCCACGAGCTGCTTAACCACGGAGATGGGGTCCTGCAGGGTCTCGAAGCGGTACTCGCCGGGCTTGAGCTGCATCTCAGCGCCGAGCTTCTTGACGGCGGCGTAATACTCGCCGGCGTCCTCAACGACGTGGTTCTCGACCAGGGTTTGCGCGATGACGTCGCCCGTCGCGCCCTCGGGGATGACGACGTTCACGGGCTGTCCGGCCTCGATGGCCTCACCCGAACCGCCGAACACGCGCGGGAACACGAAAACGGCCGCCACGGCAACCACGGCGATGGCGATAAGCACGCCGAAGACGACGGGGAGCTTGGAGCGTTTGGCTGCAGCCTGCGCATAGGCGGGATGCACGCCCCCGGAGCGGCCGTGCGCGCGAGCTTGGGACGGCGCCTGAACGCGCTGCGGACGCGGCGCCGCCCCACGAGCGGGGCGCGGGGCGGCCGCACGGGGACGAGGGGCGTTCGCTGCGGGGCGCGGGGCCGGAGCCGGGGCGCTCGTGCGGAATCGCTTGCCGTCGGGACGCTGGTCCCGCTGATCGCGATGCGAGCCGTAGTCGTTAGCCACGATCGTCCTTTCGTCCATGGGAATCGAGCCAGGCCTGCAGGAACAGGGAGGCGGAAATCATATCGACCTTACCGCGCATCTGTTTCTCGTTCAAACCCTGTTCGCGCAGGATGCGCTTTGCCTCGGTGGACGTGAGCCGCTCGTCGATGAATTCGAGCGGAAGGCCGGTCGCGGCGGCGATGCGGCCGGCGACCTCCCGAATGTGCTCGGCTTGTGGGCCCTCCTCGCCCGACATGGTCTGCGGCAGGCCGCAGACCAAGACATCGGGCTCATGGTCTTCCAAGATCATACGGAAGGAACGGGCCATGCCCTCCACCTCGCACGCGGGCAGGACCTTGAGCGGCATGGCCACGCGACCGGTGCGGTCAGAGACCGCGATGCCGGTGCGCGTACCGCCGATATCGAGGGCAAGAGCTACCACGTGCTGCCTTCCTGCCGCTTGTTACGCGCCGAGCGCGGTGCGAGCGGCCTCGAGAGCAGCCGCGACGCCCTGGGCGTCCTTGCCGCCGGCCTGGGCCATGGTGGGCTTGCCACCGCCGCGGCCATCGACCAGCGGGGCGATCTGCTTGATGACGTTTCCAGCATGGAAGCCGGCGGAAGCCGCGTCGTCGGTGGCGGCGGCGATGAGGGCGGGCGTGCCCTTCTCGGTCACCGTGGCGAGGACGCAGGCGCAGGCGCCGGAGACCTTCTGACGGATGGTGTCCCAGACGTTGCGAAGGTCGGAGGCCTCGAGACCGGCGAGCTCAGCCACGACGAGCTTGTACCCGCCCATATCCTGGGCGTTCTCGATTGCGGAGGGAATGGCGTCGGAACCGCCGCCGGTGAGCGCGCGCTTGAGCTTCTGGTTGGACTCGCGAAGCTCGGCCTGCAGGGAGGAGATGCGAGCGGGAACCTCCTCGATGCGGCACTTGAGCTGCGAAGCGGCCGACTCGGCGAGCGCGGCGCGCTGCTCGAGGTAAGCGATGGCGCCGGTAGAGGTCACAGCCTCGATGCGACGGACATTGGAGCCGGTGGAAGACTCGGAGACGATCTTGAACAGACCGAGCTCGGCGGTGTTGGCCGCGTGCGTGCCACCGCACAGCTCGCGGGAGAACGGCTCGTCCTCGGCGCCGATAGAGACGACACGGACGGTGTCGCCGTACTTCTCGCCGAACAGGGCGACAGCGCCGGAAGCCTTGGCCTCCTCGATGCCCATCACGCGGGTGACCACGGGCTTGGCGGCGAGGATCTGCTCGTTCACGAGGTCCTCGACGGCGCGGATCTGCTCAGAGGTCATGGCCTCGAAGTGGGTGAAGTCGAAACGCAGGGCCTCCGGGGAGACGAGCGAGCCGGCCTGGTTCACATGGTCGCCCAGGACCTCCTTGAGGGCGGCGTCGAGCAGATGGGTCGCGGTGTGGTTGCGCGCGAGCAGGCCACGGCGGTTGAGGTCGTAGCCGGCAAAGACGGTGTCACCCTCGGAGAGCTTGCCGATGAGCTTGCCCTCGTGGACATACAGGCCGCCCTTGGAAACGGTGTTGGAGACGAAGAACTGGGCGTCGGCGGTATCGATGAGGCCGTGGTCGCCCAGCTGACCGCCCATCTCGGCGTACAGCGGGGTGCGATCGAGCACGACGGAGGCCTCGGCGGCGTTCTCGGCGGACGCCACGCGCTCACCGTTCACGACGATGGCGAGAACATGAGCGCCCTCGATGCTCTCCTCCTCGTAACCGGCGAACTCGGTGGCCGGGAGCTGGTCGGCAAGCTCGGTCCAAACGTCGTTGAAGGAACCCCAGGCGTCACCCTTGGCGGCAGCGCGGGCACGGGCCTTCTGCTCGGCCATCTCGACGTCGAAGCCCTCGATGTCGACGGCATGGCCGGCGGACTCGGCGATCTCGACGGTGAGGTCAATCGGGAAACCGAAGGTGTCGTGCAGCATGAAGGCTGCCTTGCCGGAGAGCTGCTCGCCCTCGCCCAGGGCGCCGAGCTGCTCGTCGAGGTAGACGCGACCGTTGTTGAGCGTGGTGGAGAAGCGCTCCTCCTCGGCGTTCACGATGCCCTTGACCAGACCGGCGTTCTCGACGAGGTTGGGATAGGCATCGCCCATGACGTCGTTCACCGCATCGATGAAGCGGCCGAGGAACGCGTCCTCGATGCCCAGCAGGCGGCCGTGGAACACGGCACGACGCAGCAGGCGGCGCAGGACGTAACCACGGCCCTCGTTGCCGGGCAGGACGCCGTCGGAGATGAGGAAGTCGACGGAGCGGGCGTGGTCGGCGATGATGCGCAGGGAGCGGGAGGCGCCGGTGTACTCGTTATCGACGTAGGTCTTACCGGAGATCTCCTCGCCCAGCTTGATGAGGCTCTGCATGACGTCGCCGTCGAAGAAGGAGCTCTTGTGCTGCATGATGGCGGCCATGCGCTCGAGGCCCATGCCAGTATCGAGGTTGCGGTGGGGCAGCTCGGGCATGGAGCCGTCCTCCTGGCGATCGAACTGCGTGAACACGAGGTTCCAGAACTCCAGGAAGCGATCGCAATCGCAGCCGGGGGCGCAGTCGGGGCAGCCGCAGCCGACCTCCTCGCCGAGGTCGAAGTAAATCTCGGAGCAGGGGCCGCAGGGACCGGTGGGGCCGGCAGCCCAGAAGTTGTCGTCCTCGCCGAGGCGGGTGATGTGGTCCTCGGGAACGCCGAGGGCGCGCCAGACGTCATGCGTCTCGTCGTCGTCAGTGAAGACGGTGAAGTGCAGACGCTCCTTTGGAAGCTTGAAGACCTCGGTGATCAGCTCGTAGGCCCAGGTGCATGCCTGCTCCTTGGTCACGCCGCCAAAGGCGAAGTTGCCGAGCATCTCGAAGAACGAGGCGTGACGGCCGTCGGAGCCGATGATGTCGATATCGTTGGTGCGCACGCACTTCTGGCACGAGCAGGCACCGATCTCCTTCATGACCTTCTTGCCCTGGTAGTACTCCTTGAACTGGTTCATACCGGCGTTGGCGAGAAGCAGCGAGGGGTCGTCGGGGACGAGGGACGAGCTGGCATACAGCTTGTTGCCGCGCGCCTCGAAAAAGTTGAGATAGGCCGAGCGAATCTCGGCGGTAGACATGGTGGGATAGTCAGCGGCCATGCGTAAACTCCCTGGGTTCAATTCGCGTCCCCACCTAGGGGGAACAGTTTCCAAACCCAGCTATTATACGTTAACGCACGTCGTCAGTTGTGTCGGTTTCCTCGGGTTTCTTAGCATCCTCCACCCGCTCGTGCGCGGAGAAGGGCATCTCGAAATCGATGAGCTTCGCCCAGGGATTCTCGAGCTCGGGCTTGGGCAGCGCCTCGGCCTCGGGCACCGAATCGCTCGCAAGAATCTGCGAGTCGGCGACGAAGGTGTCGTCGCCCAGCGCGTCGAACGCGGGGACGGGACGTCCCTGCGCGTCGCGGAACGGGGCGCCGCGAAACAGCGCACCCTCATACGAGACGATCTGCTCGCCGGTACGGGTCTCGAAATAGAAGATGAACAGCGACTTGATGACCGCGACGAGCGGCAACGCGACGATCATGCCGATCGCCCCGCCAAAGGTGGAACCGACCACGAGAGCCGTGAGCGAAAGCACGGGATGGACCTGCATGGTGGACTGATTGATCTTGGGGGCGATCACGTTGTCGGTGATGTTTTGCGAGAGCATGGCCATGACCATGGTCCAGATGGCCATGATCGGGCTGTACACCAGGGCGATGAGCGTCGCGATGATAGCCGAGATCGAAGGGCCGACCACCGGAATGATGTTCAAAATGCCCGAGAGGATGCCCATCGTGATGGCATACGGGTGGCCCACGATCATGAATCCGACGAACGCCAGGAATCCCTGGATCACGGAGTTGATCAGGGTCGAGCGCAGGTAGCCGCCCACGGAACGGCTGAGCACCGCGACCATGAGGCGATAATCGTCGGCCTTATCCTCGGGCAGGATGCGGCAGATCTCCTCGTTGATGCGCGGATAGTCGCACGCGAGCCAGAACGCCAACACGAATCCAAGGAAGACGGTGAACACCATGGAGGCGATGTTGTTCACCATGGGCACGATACCGTCGCGGACCGCGGAGAGCAGGCCCGAGAGCGCCTGATTGATCATGTCCTGCGCGGAGGCGAACAGCGACTCGATATTCACCACATCGTTCAGGTGCTCGACGATGGCGAATTTGTTCTCCATGCGCATGGCCCAGGAACTCAGGGCGGCGAGCTTGGCAGGGGCGTCGCGCAAAAGGTCGATCAGCTGACCGGTGACCATAGGGATCACCAGGGCAAAGAGCAGGACAAAGCCCACGATGACGACGAGCAGGCCGATGAGGGCGCCACCGGCGCGCGGCAGACCGCGCCGCTCGAGGAAGTTCACGATCGGGGAGGCCATGAAAGCCGAGATCGCACCAACCGAAAGGAAAATCAGGACGTTGGACAGGGACCCGATGAGCTGGAACACCACCGCGCAGATGATGATCACTCCGATGACGATCCAAATGTTCAAAAACGTCGTGCGCATGAGGCGCTCGGCGCGGGCGGTGTCGTGCTTCATGATTCCCCTTATGCATCCGGCGCATCGCCGGAGATGGCGCGGCGGCCGGGTTTAACCGGTCATGACCCCTTCGGGGTCGATCTTATCCTGGATCTTCTTGAGCGTCCGGCGCAGCAGGCGGCTGACCTGGACCTGGGAGATGCCGAGCTTCTCGGCGATCTCGATCTGCGTCATGCCCTTGAGAAAGCGCATCTCGATGACGTCACGCTCCCTCGGGGAGAAGCTCGCAAGCGCCTCCTCGATGATGATACGGTCGTCCGTAAACGCGAGATCGGAATCCTCGGTCGCATAGCGATCGATGACCGACGGGGTGTCATCGTCGTCGGCGCCAGACGGGGCCTCGAGGGAGACCGAGCTGTACGCAGAGGAAGACTCCATAGCCTCGAGGACCTCGTCCACGGTCGCGTCGAGGTAATCGGCGATCTCGGCGATGGTCGGAGAGCGCTGCAGCTGCGAGGTGAGCGTGTCTGTGGCCTGGTTGACCTTGGCAGAGAGCTCCTGCAGGCGGCGCGGCACGCGGACCGACCAGCCCTTATCGCGGAAATGGCGCTTGATCTCGCCCATGATGGTGGGTGTGGCGAAGGTAGTGAACTCAAGCCCGCGACTAGGGTCGAAACGGTCGATCGCCTTGAGCAGACCGAGGTACCCGACCTGGATCAGATCGTCGATGGGCTCTCCCCTGTTTTTGAATTTATTTGCGATGAAGCGCACGAGATTCAGATGGGACATGACGAGCTTCTCGCGCGCATCCATGTCCCCTTCCTCCTTGAATCGGCGGAAGAGCTCGCGGGTCTTCTCCTTATCCCAAGCGCTCTTACCCGAGGTCTTAGAGGTCATCGACGTCCGCCTTCACTTCGAGCACGAGACGGGCGGGAGACTCGACCTTCTGATAGACATCGCAGACGGAGCCGAGGATCAAATCGGCGTACGCGGCGGTGGGATCGTCGGCAGAGGGCTCCGCAAAGGCATCCGCCTCGAGGGTGAACGTCATGGCCACGCGCGTGGAGTCGACATCAAAATCGATGGTGAGGGTCTCGTCGGGCGAAGTGGCACACGCGTAGATAAAGGCCTCCTCGGCCGCCATGCGGATATCCTCGACACACTCGACCGACATGGAGGAGAGCGTGGCGACGTTCGCGGCGGTCATGCGGACGAGGCGGGCCAGATCGGGGTCGCACGAAACGACGAGAGAGATGGCAGTTGGGTTATTCATTGATGGTCTCCTCGCCGGGATTGTAGGTGAAGTAGGTGCGGGGCTCGGCCTGGGACTCGGCCTCGGACGCAGGCGCCTCGGCAGGCTGGACCGCAGACTGGGCAACGGGCTCGTCATCGTGCACGGGCGCGGGCTTGACGGCCTTGGGGGCTGCAGCCTTGTGGCCGCGGTTGAGCAACCTTTGGACCTTACCGGATGCGGCGTCGGCAAACTCGGTGACGGCGTTAGAAGCGCTACTGGCGGCACCGCTCACGGCGGAGACATCGCGCAGAACGCCATTGACCTCGATCAAATCGGCAGACAGCGCCTCCACGGCGACGGTTGCCTGCTTGAGCAGCGGCTCGACCTGGGCAACTGCGGGCTGAAGCTCATCGACGACGCCGTCGAGCTTGGCTACGACAGGACGAGCCTCCTCGATAGTGCTGTTGACCTGCTCCACCGTCTTGTCGAGCGAAGCCACGACGTCGCGGGTGCGACGCAAGGTAAGCGCGAACTCCGCGACGGCCCAAACGCCGACCAAGGCGAGCACGACAAGGACGATCTGCATAGGTTCCATGGATGCCTCCATTGCAAACGAGCGACACACGTAAGGTTGATGATACCCCACAAGGACCGGGCGCAAACAAGGCCCAAACCCTAGCGTGGCTTGTTCTCCGCCCGCCATTGCTCCCAACCGCGACCGCTGGGCTGCCAAAACGCCCCTCGTTCCAGGCCCTCGGGCAAATAGCGTTGCTCCACCCAGCCCTGGGGGTAATCGTGCGGATACTTGTAGTCGCCATATTCGTCTGAACCGGGGCGATGACGGTCGCGCAAGTAGCTGGGAACCTCACGTTGCCCGCTTGTGCGAACGTCGGCCAGGGCGGCGTCGATGGCGGCCTCGGCAGCATTCGACTTGGGCGCGAGGGCGTTGTAAATGGCGGCTTGCGCGAGGTTGATGCGGCACTCCGGATAGCCGATGACCTCGGCCGCCTTAAATGCGGCCTCGGCCACAAGGAGCGCGGTGGGATCGGCGTTGCCGATGTCCTCACTCGCCTGAATCATGATGCGCCGGGCGATGAACTTGGGGTCCTCCCCCGCGTCGATCATGCGGGCGAGCCAATACACCGCCGCGTCGGGATCGCTGCCGCGCATGGATTTGATGAAAGCCGAGATGATGTCGTAATGCATGTCGCCGGACTTGTCGTACGACAGGCCGCGGCGCGGATTGGCTTGCTTCACATCTTCGAGCTCGATCGGGATGGGAGATGCGGGACCGGCCGAGGTTTCGCCCGCGCGATCGGGCCTGGTAAGGGCGATCTCGCTCGCCAACTCGAGCGTGGTGAGCGAACTGCGCCCGTCGCCGGCGGCGAGCGTGCAGATCGCGCGAACAACCTCATCACTGGCGCTGAAGCGCCCGTCGAGCCCCTCCGGTGCGCTCAGGGCACGGCGGACCAGGCGCTCGACGTCCTCATCGGCCAGGTGCTCGAGCTCCACGACGCGGCTGCGCGACAGCAACGCTGAGTTCACCTCGAAGTACGGGTTCTCCGTCGTGGCGCCGATCATGACAACCGTACGGTTCTCGACCGCGTGGAGCAGGGCATCTTGCTGGGAACGGGAGAAGCGATGGATCTCGTCGATGAACAAGATGGTGCGGCGGTCGAACATCATGAGGCGGTGCTTTGCCTCATCGATCTCTCGGCGCAGGTCCTTGACGGTGCCCGTGACGGCGGAGACCTCGACGAACTCGCTCTTGGTGTGCGAGGCGATGATATGCGCCAACGTGGTCTTGCCCGTACCTGCGGGTCCGTACAGAATCACGCTGGAAAGCACGTCGTGCTCGATGGCGGATCGAAGCCAGGAGCCCGGGCCCACGGCCTTCTTCTGACCCACGTAATCATCGAGCGTCGACGGGCGCATGCGAACCGCAAGCGGTGCGTTCTTGAGCTGTTTTACGCGCTCGTTGCTGGAAAATAACGTGTCCATGGGCCTTCTCCGACGATCGTTTATTCGAACAAGAGTGTATCAAACGACCAGCCCTATTCAAACACCTGTTCGTATTCACTCGTTGATGTAGGTGCGCTGCGGAAAATCGAGCTCGGGGAACAGCGTGCATGCGAGCTCGATGAAGTAGCCGTCCGTCATGCTGGCGATATAGTCGATCACCGTCTGGTCAAAGTCGCTCGACCAATCGTACGTGCGGCCGTAATGCGCAAGCGATTTGTCAATCCTGGCAATGTGGTGCCTAAAGATGGTGCTGTGTTCGTCATGCGCCTTGAGATCGCCGAGGAAGTGCTCGTACATGAGGCTGAATGCCCGTGCCATCATGTCCTTGCGCTCCTCCTCGATCGCGACGGAATGGTAGATCATCGCGTAGTTCTCACGCTTGGCACGGCGAATCTCCTCGAAGAGCTCCTCGCTCATCTCGATACGGTCCTTGCCGTAACTGTGCTCGACGATGTCGATTGACGCGCGCGTTAGGATCCACGAATTGTACCGGCCGCCCATACCGTCGGCAAACGCGCCCTCATCCACAAGACCCGCCTCGATGGCGTCTTGGCGGTCGCGCCCGACATAGGCGATGATATCGGAGATGCGGACCACGCAGGCCTCGAGCGTCATGGGACGAAGCGTCTTCACGTAGTCGAAATCGCTCGCATAGCAACGATCGACGATTGCGTCGAACTCCTCAAATCCACTCAAGCCGGACAACTCGAAAACGCGCTGCTCATATTCGCCGTTATGGCAGAGCACGCCATCCAGGGTCTGCAGCGAGAGATTCCTGCCGTACAGCCCGTCCAGGACGCGGACGGAATGAACGTTGTGGAAAAACGAACGGCCGGTCCGAGCCTCGCTGATGTCGTTCAACAACGCCTCCCCCGTATGCCCGAAGGGCGTATGACCGAGGTCGTGCCCGAGGCCGATCGCCTCGATGAGATCGCAATTGAGGCCAAGCGCGCGGCCGATGTCGCGCGCGATACGGGCCACGAGCTGCACGTGCAGGCCGCGACGGGACAGGTCGTCGTTGCTGCGGAAGCTGAAGACCTGCGTCTTGCCGTTATAGCGGTTGTATGCGGGAAGATGCAAGATCTTCTCGGTGTCGCGCACATAGGAGGGGCGCCAGATGCTGTTGCGATCGGCCGGGCGGTCCTCCCTGCGGATCACGTCCTCATCGAATGCACGGTAGGGATTGACCCATCCCCGTGCACGGTCGTCCTCCATACGCTCGACGAGCGCATGGGACAGCTGGTCGGGCATGGAATTTAGGCGGTCAAACAAGGTGCTCTCGGTCGTACTCATGTGCTCATCCAATCACTCGCGATTTCATGCGTTTATAGTTGCATACCGAGCGGACAAAACACGCTCCAGTTTCACGGAAGCAAAGAAGTGAGTGGGACGAGCGCACACCCAATGGCGACGAAAGGCAGCAGAGGCAGGGTATCCCGTCGCGCCAGCAAGCCGCAAACGGCGAGCAGGCACAATCCCAAGATAAAGGAAGCGAGCGCATAGAGCGGGTCGGCCAACATGAGCGCGGCGAGGAACCTGACGTCTCCCCCGCCGAGCCCTGCGGCTCCGCCGTGCATGCGACGCCAAAGGGTCTCGGTCGCAAGCAACAACGCCATGACCGCAACGGCCGTCAATGCATGCCAGGCAAAATCGTGTATGCCACCATGCACCAACCCAAAGATGGCGCTCGTGACCGCCAACAAGACCGAAAGGGCATGTGGAAACCGTCGCTCACGCGCATCGATAAGGGCGGCCGCCGCAATCTCGCCCGCAAGGATGACCGAAACGAGCACGTCGAGGACGGTCGACAGTTGCGTGGGCATGACCGCCTCCTTCACCATCGGTATAATGGGTTAAAAACCGCGAATGCAAGCGAGGACACCATGGAAGCACCCTCTTTTGATTACAGCAAGATAGCACCGAACGCCCCCGAGGACACCAATCTCGTTCCGCGCCAGCCGGTGATCGAGAGCGCCAGCGCGTCCACCGCGAACCAGGCGAACGATTCGAACTTCGCCTACATCCTCACCGGATGCGTCTTGGGGGGCCTCGCCGTGTTCACCATCGCGTTCCTGTGGTTGGCCTTCGGCGTCATGCAGTCCGCCGTAACCGCCCCCTACATGTACGACCACATGGAGGAGTCCCACACCGATTCTTGGGATGACTATTCGAGCGAGCTCGAGGAATTCGAAGACCAGCTGTGGGACGAGTACCACAGCAGCCACCGCAACGCGTAGCGCCCGTCCGAACACGCTTAAGACCGAAGGACCCCGCCGCCCCTCATCGGGCCGCGGGGTCCTTCGCTACTTTGCGCCGTCGAGCACCTCGTCCAGCGTGACGCTCACATCGTGCGGCGTGGGCACCCAGTCGACTTTGAGGAACAATGCGGCCACGGTAAGCGGCACGTAGGTGAACATAAACAACGGGAACGTGAACAGGTTGGTAAAGATGCGCCATTTCTGCGGGCAGTGAATGTGCTTCCACTCGGTGATGGTGGTGGACAGGCCCATCACGAAGAACGTGCCGTACATGTAGGCGAGCATCATGATGATCGACCCGATCGCCATCTCTATCTCGGCATCCGTGGCCAAGAAGCCGTGGCTCAAGCTGCCTACCGCGATGAACGTCACGTTGACAAGCAGGCACATGAGAGTCAGCAGCATCGCCGGACCGACGACCATGAGCATGTCGTAGGCCGCAAACCGATGGAACTTGCCGATGGACTTGAACATATGGCGTCCGTAAGTGAACAGCACCTGGTAAAAGCCCTTTGTCCAACGCATGCGCTGCTTGATCGAGGCCTTGAGCGTGACCGGCTGTTCATCGAAGAACTCGGCAGGCGCGTACCCAATCCGAACGCCGTGGATGGCGCAGAACGTCGAGAACTGGATATCCTCGGTCAGCGTGTGGAAATCCCAGCCCTTCATGCCCTCGATGAGCTTGGCACTCACCAGATACCCCGAGCCCGACACGGCGCAGGAGGTATGGCAGATCATGCGAGCGTTGTTGAGATAGCGGGCCTCGCGGATGAACCAGGTCGCATAAGCCGAGGAGATCCAACTGCTGCCGAAATTCTTGGAGTTGCGGTAGCTCGTAAGCGCAAGATAGCCCTGGTCGAACGCATCGTTCATGATGGTGACGTAATCACGGGAGAGCAGGTTGTCGGCGTCGAAGATGAAGAACGCCTCGTGCTTGCCGGGGTACTCACGAAGGATGCGGTCGAACCCGTAATCCATGACCCAGCTCTTGCCCTTACGCGAGAGGTCGTTGCGCTCGTAGACGATGGCCCCCGCCTCGCGCGCGGCCTGGGCGGTGTTATCCGTACAGGCGTCGGCCACCACAAAGACGTCGATCAACTCGGACGGATAATCCTGGTCCTTGATCGATTTGACCAGGTTGGCGATGACCGCCTCCTCGTTATGGGCGGCGATGAAGAACGCATAGGTATGCTGCTTCTTCGCCGGGGGAATCTTCACCTGGCCGCGAATGAGACCGATGAAGAAGAAAACCACCTGATACAGGAAACAGACAGAGAACACCAGACCGACGATGGTGTTGAAGATGACAATCGGAGTCAAAGCATCTCCCGAGACGAAGGGTGCAGACCGTTCAAGTGTACGCCACTGAATGGGCCTTATGGCATCCGGCAGGATATGAACATGACTGAGGCGAGTGCACCACGCCGATGAACAGCGGGCGCGCCCTCAAACTCAGTCCTCGAGCAAGCCGAGTTGCGGAACGATGACATCGCCCGCGGCCGTGCGGCCGAGCGAGCGATCGTGCAGCTCCTCGAGAGCGGCGGCCAAGTCCCAGGGCAGCTCGTCGCGACAGCTCACGACCTCACCGGTGATGGGATGCTCGAACTGGACGCTCCACGAATGCAAGAACTGACGATCGAGGTCGAGGTTCATGCGCCCGTTGCCCTTGCCGTAAAGCGGGTCGCCCACGAGCGGATGGTGGATATGGCGCATGTGCACGCGGATCTGATGGGTGCGTCCGGTGTAGAGATGGCACTCGACGAGCGTGTATCCCTCATCTCCACGCGCGGGCTCGAAGCGCTCGAGCACCTGGAAGGTGGTGATGGCCTGACGGGCGAACGGATCGTCGGACACGGCCATCTTCACACGGTCGCGCGTGGACCGCGCGATGCCGGTGTTGATCGTGCCCTCATCCATCACGATCTCGCCGTGGACGAGCGTGATGTAGCGACGGTCGAGCGTGCGCGTGCGAATCAGATTCTGCAGGGCGCGCTGGGTCTCGTCATCCTTAGCCGCGAGCATGAGGCCAGACGTGTCGCGGTCGAGCCTGTGCACGATGCCGGGGCGATCCTCGCCCTGGACCGTGCCAAGGTGCTCGATGCCGCAATGGTAGACCAGGGCGTTGGCCAGGGTGCCGTCCTCATGTCCATGAGCGGGGTGACACACCAGGCCACGCTGCTTGGACAGCACAAGGAGATGGTCGTCCTCATAGCGGATGTCGAGCGGAATGGCCTGAGGCACGATCGCCCCCGGCTCGCGCACCTCGGGAAGCTCGATGGAGATGCGGTCACCCTCGCAAACGACCTGCTTCTTGGACAGACATGTCTCACCGTTGACGGCAACGGCGCCGGCCTCGACCAGCTTCGCGCAGGCAGAGCGTGAGGGGCAGGCATCCTGGGCCCCCAGATAGGCGTCGAGGCGCTCACCGGCCGCCTCGGACGGAACGAGCAGATGCACGTCGGCTGCCATTACGCATCACCGCCGTCAGCGGGGACGTCCTCGCCCTCCGGGCGTGCGGTATCTCCGCCCTGCGCATTGGAAGCGGCACGCGCGCGACGGACACGCTCGGCGCGACGCTTCTCGCGACGCGCTGCCGCGGCCTCATCACGGGCGTTCAGCTCGGCCGTCGCATCGACCTTTGCCGCGGGCGAAAGGAACATAAAGCCCACGAACGCGAAGAAGACGCCCACGCAAATACCGATATCCGCGACGTTGAAAACCGGGAAGTCGATGAAATCGGTGGCGATGAAATCGACGACATAGCCGAGCATCAGGCGGTCGATCGCGTTGCCAAGCGCTCCTCCAGCCACAAGGCCCAACCCGAGCGTCTCGAGTTTGGAGACCTGACGGGTGCGAGTCAGGTACTGCAGGATGGCGACGATCACAAGGGCCGCAAAGGCGACGAATATCAGGCCCATGCCCTCGCCGAGGCTGAAGGCAGCGCCCTTGTTCGCCACAAAACGGAAGCTCAAGATCCCCGGGATCACGGAGACGCTCTCCCCCGTCACCATGAGGGTGTTCTTCACGAACACCTTCGTGACGTAGTCGAGAGCGAGCGTCGTGACGGCGGCGATCAACGCCACGCAGGCACGCCACGATAGAGACGGCTGGAAGGCCGTTTCCGTCTTCTTGTCTGCCACGTCGGCCCCTTTCATCAGAGGCTCGGGAGGGGTCAAGCGCCCCGCCCGAGCCTCGGCATGTTCAATTCGTATGCTTCGCGAGCAGGAGATTAGGCCAGCGCGGCGGCGCAGCGGTCGCAGATGTGCGCATGCTCGCCATGGACGCCCGTGCTCTCGCGGAAGTTCCAGCAGCGGTCGCAGGCCTCGCCATGCGCAGCCTCGATCTCAGCGGTGAACTGATCGCCCTCGGCCAGCTCCACCTCGGAGACGATGTAGAACTCGGCAAGGTCGACGGCCTTGTCACCGGTGAGCAGGGCGAAAGCCTCTGCCGGGGCGGTCGCCTTCACGCGAACCTGCTGGCTCTTGGTAAAGGTGCCCTCGGCGCGCGCAGCCTCGATGGCCTTGGTGACGACGCTGCGGAGCTCGAGCGACGCCTCGAGGACGCCGGCGAACTCGTTGGCCTGCTCGAGCGTGATGGGGCTCTTGTACCAATCGAGAAGGGCCGCGTACTCCTGGTTGTCGCGGCAACCGGCGGGAGCGAACTCCATGGCCTCGTCGACCGTGTAGGACAGAATCGGCTGCAGGTCGCGCATGAGCATGGAGAGCAGCTCGGCCACGACGGTCTGCGCGCTGCGCATCTCGTGGCTGCCGGGCTTCTCGCAGTACAGGCGGTCCTTCAGCGCGTCGAGGTAGACGTTGGAGAGCTCGGTGACCACGAAGTCGTACAGCGTACGGTACGCGCGGTTGAACTCGAAGCCCTCGTACGCGGCGTCGACCTCGGCCTGCACCTGCGTGAGGCGGGCGAGCATGAGCTTGTCGAGCGGCATGAGCTCGTCAAAGGCCACACCGTCGGTCGTGGGCTCAAACTGGCCCTCGAGCACGGACAGCAGGAAGCGCAGGGTGTTGCGGAAGCGACGGTACGCGTCGGAGGTGCGGGCGAGGATCTCGTGGTCGCAGGCGACATCGGTGGAGGTGTCCACGGAAGCAACCCACAGACGGATGATGTCGGCGCCCATCTCGTCGCAGATCTTGTTGGGGTCGATCACGTTGCCGAGCGACTTGGACATCTTGCGGCCCTGGCCGTCCAGGGTGAATCCCTGGGAGATGACGGCCTTGTACGGAGCGATGCCGTTGGTGCCCACGGAAGTCAGCAGCGAGGACTGGAACCAGCCGCGGTGCTGGTCGGAACCCTCGAGGTAGACGTCCGCCGGATACTTGAGCTCGGGGCGGTACTCGCACACGGCCTTCCAGGACACGCCGGAGTCCCACCAGACGTCGAGGATGTCACGATCGGTCTTGAGGTGATGGCCGCCACACTTGGGGCACACGCAGGCGTCGCCGAGGTAGGACTCGGGCGCATCGGTAAACCAGGCGTCGGAGCCCTTCTCATGGAACAGAGCGATGACCGCGTCGAGCGTGTCGTCGTTCATGATCTTCTCGCCACAGTCGGCGCAGGTGAAGGACGGAATCGGCACGCCCCAGTTGCGCTGACGGGAGATGCACCAATCGGGACGCTGCTCCACCATGGCGCCGATGCGGTTGACGGCGTGCTCGGGATACCAGGACACGTGGTTGCGCACCTGGTCGAGCGCCTGCTCGCGCAGGCCGGTCTTGTCCATGGAGACGAACCACTGATCGGTGGCACGGAAGAGCACCGGGTTCTTGCAGCGCCAGCAATGCGGGTAGCTGTGGGTGATCTTGACCTCGGCCACGAGCATGCCGCGGTCGCGCAGGAACTGGATGATGTGCGGGTTGGCCTCGTCGGTGTCCATGCCGGAGAACGGGCCGCCGGCACCGAACTCGTCGCCGTTGTAGAAGCGACCGTCGTCGTCGACGGGCATGCAGACGTCCATGCCCTCCTTCATGCAGACGTAGTAGTCGTCCACACCGTGGCCGGGCGAGTTGTGAACGATACCGGTACCGTCCTCGGTGCCCACGTAGTCGGCCAGCAGGGCGACGCCCTCGACACCGTCGAAGACGGGCTGCTTGTAATGCAGGTGATCGAGCACCTCGGCGGGCACCTCGTAAGGCTTACCGTCGACCATCACGGGGGTGACATCCCAGCCGGCGATGCCGCAGACCTTCTCGGCGAGGTCCTTGAGCATAATCTCGGCGCGGCCGTCGTGCTCGATGGCGGTATAGATCGCCTCAGGCTTGAGAGAGACCGCCTGGTCGGACGGGATGGTCCAGGGCGTGGTGGTCCAAATCACGAAGTCGACCGGGCCATCGAAGGACTCGAGGCCGGCGGGTTTGCTCGTCAGCTCGAAGCGGACGTAGATGGACGGGCTCGTCTCGTCGGCGTATTCGATCTCGGCCTCGGCGAGCGCGGTGTGGCAGTGCTTGCACCAATGGACCGGCTTGTGGCCGCGATACACCATGCCGCGGTCGAACATGGCCTTGAAGGCCTCGATGTCGGCGGCGTCATGCTGATGGTAGAGCGTGAGGTAGGGGTTGTCCCAATCGCCCAGAACGCCCAAGCGCTTGAAGCCCTCGCGCTGCAGGTCGATGTTCTCGACGGCGAACTTGTTGCAGAGCTCGCGGATCTCGGCCGTGGAGGCCTGGTTGAACTTCTCGGTGCCCATCTGGGTCTCGACCTTGTGCTCGATAGGCTGGCCGTGGCAATCCCAACCGGGCACGTACGGGGTCTCATAACCCTGCATGGCCTTGTAGCGGTTGATCATGTCCTTGGCGATCTTGTTCATCGCGTGACCCAGGTGGATGGGGCCGTTGGCGTAGGGAGGACCGTCGTGCAGGACGAACTTCTCGTGGCCCTCGTTCTTCTTGAGCATGAGCTCGTACACGTGGTTCTGCTGCCAGCGCTTGAGACGCTCCGGCTCGCGCTGCGCCAGGGCCGCCCTCATGGGGAACTTGGTCTTGGGCAGGTTCATGGTCTGCTTGTACTCGTTTGCCACGAATACCCCTCTCTGTTGTGGGCGCATGAAAAAAGCGCCCGTCCTAGCTCAAGCTGGGACGAAGCGCCTATGAATGCGGGAAGCAGACCCGCGTGCGTTTCGCTATACCACCCAGCTCAAAGGTTCGCGCGATCGCGCTCCCCTCGTACTCGGCTGGTCTGTCACGACGACCATCCCGGCGACGCCTACTGGGCGCGAACGCGCCGTTGGGGCCGCGGCTCCGGGGTGATATTCGATGCGGCCGCACGCACCCGGATCGCAGCTCCCCGGGCTCTCTTCGCCGTGCGGGTCCGACCTACTCGTCCCCATCAACGCCTGTGAGTCGACATGATAGCACGGGCGGACCCATATGAGGCAATGGGGTGCCAGGCAAATTGAAAGGCTGCATTTATAGTGCTAAACACATCATGATTTAAGGCACCGAGTATTGGCCCACCATACACCGACAACAATGTTGGCAATCAAAGTCATAACAGAAAGCAGATAAGCAAAATCCCCAGTAGCAACCTCAAGCCGCAGTCGAAGCTCGAGAAAGTCAACGATAGCCATGAGGGCGAGGCAGACAGCACAAATCAGTATCATGAACCCCATGGTTTTACTCAACTTGCGCATGTCATATCGAGATCGCTGATCATCAGTGGCGGTGTTATAGCCCGCAATCAGCATCGCACCGCGGCCACAAAAGAAAGTCAGACTCAAGCCGAAGCATAGCAACGCCAAGAGCCCTGTTACCACAACCGCCGCCATATGGCCTCCCCTCGGAATCGCGGGCTTATTATATCGCGCACCCGCAAACAGGGAGAGGCCGCATGGTCACTAGAGAGCTCCGGCATCAAGGAGATGTACTCCCCCGCGCTCAAGGGCCTCCGCGAACAGCCCTTGACCGGGAATCAAGCGACCGGTGAACGTTCCATCGTACACCTCGTGCACGCCGCAGCTCGGGCTACGCGACTGCAGGACGGCGGCGGCCAGCTCGCCCGACTCGATATGCGGTTTAAGCCGCGCCATCTCAGCGGCAACGCCCGCACGGTATTCGGCATCGACGCTGACTCCGCAGTTGTTCACAACCTCACCGTCAACAATCTCCGCGGGAGGACGAGGTGTGGAAAGACCGCCCGCCACCTCGGGACATACCGGAATGACTTCGATCTCGGGATGCTTTGCCAGCTCCGAGAGCAAACATTCGCTGCGGTTATTGCCGCCGCTGTATTTGCAGTTCTCGCCCAGAAGGCAGGCGCTTACCGCGATTTTCATGGCACCTCCTATGCAAAACGGGCCCCGCAAGCGGGACCCGTTAAAGAACAAGCTATGTTCGCGATACCTTAGAGGGTGTTCACGAGCTTCTGGATGCCGGACTTGCGGTTGGCAGACTGGTTCTTGTGGATGACGCCCTTGGCGACAGCCTTGTCCAGCTTGCGGTAGGCGGTGGTGGCAGCAGCCTGGGCAGCAGCCTTGTCGCCAGCCTCAACGGCGGCCTTGACGTGCTTGATAACGGTCTTGAGCTCGGAGCGGATCGCCTTGTTGCGGACGCGAGCAACCTCGCTGGTGCGGATGCGCTTCTTCTGAGACTTGATGTTTGCCATCGGGTTCGGTTCCTTTCGGGTACTTACAAGGTCTTACTATCCGGCCTCTGAGACACGGTTGTTGAGGTCATACGGGCGAGTATTTTACACGCGCAACCCAGCTCACGCAACAGAAATCAAGCAATATGTGCAGGTTGCGCGGGATTATCCACAAGTTCACCCACCAACTCGCCACAATGACCGAGGATTTACCTGCCCCGGCGCTGCTGGGGGCGGCACATGCCCATGACCCACATCTGGAGCGCCAGCTCGCCGTCGCGCGACCCTTTCAGCGCCAACTCGACATCGACCGCTGAGGACAGTGCCTCGAGCAGCTCGTCCATCTTCCATCGACGGGCCCATGAGGCGTGGTTCTTGACCTGCCAGGTCTGGACGCCCAGGGTAGATGCCAGCTGCCCGGCCTGTCCGCGGGCATCGAGGGACTTCGCGATGATAAGCTCGCGCAGGCGCGTCACCAACAATGACCAGATTCGGACCTCGCTCTTGGCCGGCTGCAGCTTGAGCAGTTCAAGCGAACGGGTAAGGTCGCGGGCGGCCACCGCATTGAGAAGCTCCCACGGCTTGACCTCGGCGGTACGCATGACATGCCGTTCGACGTCGGCGAGCGTGATCTCGGGGCCGTCGATCATCGAGGCGAGCTTCTTAAGTTCGTTGTCGAGCATGCGCATGTTCTCGCCAGCGCGAGAAACCAGGGCCTCGGCGGCGGGGATGCCCATCGCCTTCCCGTGTGCCTGCGCCATCTTCGCCACGCGGGGCGGAAGCTCATACGCCTTCATGGGAGCACAGGAGATGACGGCCTTCGCCCCAAGTTTTGCGATCGCCTTATAGAGCCTCGTGTTCTTCGCAAGCGTTGTGGCGACAACCAAACACACCGTCGTGGGAGAGGGATTGGCAAAATACTCCACCAACGGCTCGCTCACCGCCTTGGGCAGCTTGTCACAGTTTCTCAAAATGACCAAACGAAACTCTGATCCCATGGGGAAGGTGTTGAGGGAGGCAATAATGTCGTCGATCTGTGGGTCCTTGGCCATATCCCGTTCATCAAGGTTGAACGCAGCCATGCCGGACGCGTCCAAGCGCGCCTTCATCTTCTCGATCGTGTGCGAGCTCTTGAGCTCGTCGGAGCCCACGACGAGGTATCCCGGCAACAACTCCGCCATATGTGCAGCCCCTCTCTCACCGGTCAACTGACGTCTCAGTATAGCGAAGCGCTCAGCGCTGCGTTCGAAACCGAGGATACGGATGCCCCGGCGTCACATGAATATCTCCTACGTCCTTAGTGCACAAGAACATCGATCCCGACGCCTCGACCATGCGCACACATGTGGGATTAGGGTGCCCATAACGATTCCCCTCGCCGGCACTCGCCACGCAAAGCTCCGGCAGCAGCGAGTCAAGCGCCTTGGCAGATACCGAAACGCGGGACCCGTGATGCCCGAGCTTCAAGACATCGATATCGCCCACTTCCCCCATATACGATTCGAGTTCATCCCGCTCGGTATCACCGGTCAACAAAACGCGAAGGCCCCCGCGTGCCCCCTCATAGGAAACATCCAGCACCGCCGAGTCCGCGTTCTCGTCGCCGCGAACCCCGGCATCCGGCCAAATAAGCTCACAGACGAAGGAGCCGACCCGCACCGCATCGCCCTCGCGCAGCTCGCTCACGACGGGCCCATCGGACAATTCCGCCGGAATATGGTCCGCCGCACCGTCCGCAACGTACAGCCGATCGACCCGCATACCCTCAAGAACATCGGGAAGGCCACCCCAATGGTCCATATCCCAATGCGTGACCACAACACCGTCGAGCCCAAAGACATGATTGCGCGCCAGGGCCGTCCGAGTCGCCTCCCCTATCCCCGCATCAACAAGCAGCGTCGACGGCCCGTCGCGTATCAAGATCGCATCTCCCTGCCCGATATCGAGCACAATGACCTCGGGAGGAGCAAAGCGGGTCCAATAGGAAACATGCACGACGATACAGGCGAATACGAGGGCGAGCACGAGCACGAGACGCTTCGGCATGACGGGCCTCCAGCGAACATACACCAGGAGTGCCGCACCGTAAGCGATCGGCGCCACTACCCACGACGACTCGACCGAAACGAGCGCAAACGGAACACCCGCACACACCTGCGCGAAAAAGACGGATAAGCGTGCAAGGCCGTCGGCGGGCGCCAGGGCGAATTCGGCGATGGCCCCAGCTGCGCCGGACACACCCGCAACCTGGGCAAGCATGTCAGATATAGTTGCCACCCCCGTACCAAGCAAACCAGTCACAAGCAAGCCGCTCATGGCCGGGCCGACAAGCAGGTTCGCCAGCGGCGAAACGAGCGACACCTCGCCGAACACCGGCAAAGTCAACGGCAGCGTGGCCCATTGGGCCACCAACGTAATGGACAAGGCGTCCGCAATGGGCGCGGGGACATGCAGAGCGCATAGATGGTGCCGAACATAGGGGCCGAACAGGATAATGAACAGCACACTCGCAACCGAAAGCCGAAATCCAAGGTCATAAACGGCACCAGGATCGACGGCGACCAGGGCGGCCACCGCGATCGCAAGTCCCGAAGGCGCATGCGCTCGGCGATGGCCCATGATCGCCGCCGATGCGATCGCCACCATGCAAACCGAGCGGATCGCAGAAGGGGCTCCCCCGGTGAACACCACGTACGCAGCCATGACGAGAAGCATGACCAGCTGCTGCGCTCCTTTTGAGAGCCCCGCATGGCGAAGCGCTCGCTCAAGCATGGCCGCGATATAAGCGAAATGGCTTCCCGAAACAGCCACGAGGTGCGTGAGCCCGCAAGCGGAGAAATCGGCCTGAGCTTCCGACTGGTTGAGTTCCGTCGTCCTACCGCACACCGTCCCGGCAACCAGCGCCCGATAATCGCTCCCTCCCACGTCGAGCACGCGCAGCGCTCGGACCCGAAGCGACCCAATCGACACGCCGCGCGCCTCGGTCCCTTGCTCCAAGATCGACACGATACGGGCTGAGGCAACCTCCCCTTTCGCAAATCGGCTTCGCGCATAGTCGGAGTCATCAAGCGCTTTCACGCGACACACGGCGCGAACTGAAGACCCATTCTCAAGCTTCGCATCACTCAAGACGCGAACCGGCCCAAGGCGCTTTCCCGTATCGACGTCGACCATGAGAGCGGTCGATGAGAAACCTCGCTCGCCGGCAAAAGGATCGCCACGAATGAGCAGGACGCACGCCCCGCCACCCGCACCGAGGACCGCGCGACTCCCCGCCTGCCATCTCAACAACCATCCGGTTGCGGTGATGCAGCCGATCAAGACACCCATGCCGAGCATCGCAATCGGGCGAACGATGGAGCCGAGGCGACCCGACCCTCGCAAACGGCAAGCGAGAGTGAACGCTAAGGCGGACATCAAGCTCAACGCCCAAACGCCGGGCCAGGACACCACTTCGCCGCAATCGTGCAGTCGCCACCCCACTTCGAGCATGAGCAGCGCCGATGCGCATACGCCCGCTGCGAGAAACGCCGTGGGTGGAACATACGGACGAACCGGCAAATCCCTGCCGCTACCCACCATGCCCATCACACGCATATCGAGCTTTTGAGCTTTTCGAACTTCTTCTCGCCGATGCCACTCACGCGCATGAGGTCCTCGATGGTCGAGAATGGGCCGTTCGCGTCGCGATCCTCGACGATGGCGCGTGCGGTCGACGGCCCCACCCCGGGCAACGCGTCAAGGTCCGATTCCGAGGCGCGGTTGATGTTGACGGGCCCGTCGGCAGCGGCGGTCCCCTGCGCAGACGCTCCAACATCGGGAGCCACGGCGCCCGAACCGCCACCGCCCGCCTCCCCCATACGCGGTACATACACCTGCTGCCCGTCTTGCAGCTTTGCGGCTCGATTGACGCGAGCCGCATCGGCATCTGCGGCAAACCCACCGGCAGCTTCGATGGCATCCCCCACTCGCGAATCGGCCTGCAGGGTCACAAGGGAAGGAGCGCCTACGGCCCCAGCAACATCAACTACGATGACCTCTGGCTTCTCCGGTTTAACCTCAGATCCCGAAACGCCGTCATCCGAAGCAGCGTCGTCATGTTCGACCTCTGCCGCACCTCGCTCCGAACTCCCAGCATCCGAACGCGTGACCAGAACTCCCCCGTCACCGGCACCCGCCGCCCCGAGGGCCCCCGTCACTCCCGCTCCAAGGGCAATGATCAAGAGAGTCGCAACAACTGCCCCGATCACCAGCACCACCGGCCGCTGCCTCATATAGAGCCTGCAACGTCTTGCCCATGTCATTCTCTCCTCTTGCACCTGTGCCATATGCACACCTCCCCTCATCAAGCATCGCAAGACGGGAGGCGCGAGGCACCGACAATATGAAGTGGCGCCGGTCGGTCTGTATGGCAATCTGGCCGCAACCTGTCCATAGTGGGCAGATTGCGGCCAGATTTAGAACCAGATTGTGGGCAGGCGTGTGGATTACTCGGCGGCCTGGTAGCGAATCTCGATCTCGCTGTGGCGTTCGCGCATGCAGCGGGGGCGCTTATACACCGGCGCCTCGAAATCGACGTACTCGACATGAGAGACCAGGTAATCGATCATCGCCTCATGATCGAACATCTCCCACGCCTCGTGAACCTCGTCGAGCTTCGCATGAGTCTCGGGACGACGCGGCATGAACAGCGTGCAGCAGTCGGGCGCGGTCTCGCACGAGATCTCGTACGTGCCGATCTGCTTGGCGCGCTCGATGATCTCCTGCTTGTCCGAGCCGATGAGCGGCCTGAACACCGGGATGTCCACGACCTCGTTGACGGCCATGATGTTCTCGAGCGTCTGCGACGCGACCTGACCGAGCGACTCGCCCGTGACGATTGCCTTGGCGCCCTCGAGGCGCGCGATGCGCTCCGCCACCGAGTACATGACGCGACGATACATGATCACGCGCAGATCGGACGGGGTCTTCATCGAGATCTCGCGCTGGCAATCGCCGAACGGGACGACGTACATGCGGCCGATCTGAACCGCAGGCGCGAGCTGCTCGATGATGTCGCGACACAGATACTCGCTCGTATCGGCCGTCTGGGGACGACCGGAGAAATGGATCGGCACCACGACGGCGCCGCGACGGGCAAGCTGCCAGGTTGCGACCGGAGAATCGATACCGGAGGATAGCAGCGTCACGACTTTGCCGGCGCTGCCCTGCGGCAGGCCGCCCACGCCGCGCATGCTGCGGGCGTATACATACACGCTGCCCTGGACGACGAGCACGTGCACACAGGCATCGGGCTCGCGCATCTGGACCTTCTTCTCGGGATACGCGAGGCAGAGCGCCTCGCCGACCTGACGGTTGAGGTCCATGCTCGTGAGCTCGTAGTCCGTGTTCGAACGGCGCGCGGCGACCTTGAAGGTCTCGAACGGTCCGAACTCGGCGAGTGCATCGATCGCGGCGCGACAATACTCATCGGGCTCACGGTTCGTGTGGAACGCCAGCGAGCAGCGGGCGACGCCCGGAACCTGGGCAATGAGCGGCATGGCGCGCTCAGCCTCGCCCTTGGTGGAGAAGGTGACGAGGATATGGCCGGAGATGCGCGTCACGCACGAAACGGAAAAGGCGGCCAAGGCCGCCTTCAACGAATCCATGAGGACGCGCTCGAACCGCGTGCGGTTCTTGCCCTTGAGCCCTATCTCGTGATAGTGCACCAGGCATACGCGACTTGCCAATTAGGCCTCCTGGGGGTCGATGTGGCCGAGGGCGGCCTCATAACGCTCATGGTCGTAGGAGATGGTGCCATCCACGATCTCCTCCATGGCCATGGAGATGGTGTCCTTGCCGGACAGCATGACGGTGAGGTCATCGGTGTCCTGGACGGCGAGGACGCGGCTGTGCTGGCCGCGCAGCATGTTGTTGATGTCGCTGGCGCGCTGGGACGCGAGCGAGGAGAGCAGGAACCTATTGTGGTCGGTCTTCTCCAGCAGGTCATCAATGGCAGGCTTCACAACAGACACTTCGGATCAATTCCTTTCGTGACGGTGCAGTACGGCGATGAGTTCCTCCGTGGCGCGCTCGAGATCGTCGTTCACGATGATCTCGTCGTAGCGGTCACGCAGGACCATCTCGCCTTCGGCGGTGTGGAGACGGAGCTCGAGGGACTCCGGGGTCTCGGAGCCGCGGCCGAGGAGGCGCTCGCGCAAAACATCGAGCGACGGGGGCTCGATGAAGATGAGCACGGCCTCGGGGAAGCGCTCCTTGACGGCCAGGGCGCCCTGGACGTCGATCTCCAAGATGAGGGACTGGCCGGTGGAGAGGTTGCGATCGACCTCGCTGGCAAGGGTGCCATAGCGATGGTCGTGCACCTGAGCCCACTCGATGAAGTCCCCGGCCTCGATGCGGGCCGAGAACTCATCTTCGGACAGGAAGTAGTAATTCACGCCGTCCACCTCGCCGGCGCGCGGGCTCCTCGTGGTAGCGGAAACCGTCAGGCCCAGGTTGGGAACCCGGTCACGCACACGCGCGACAAGAGTGCCCTTTCCTGCGCCTGACGGCCCGGAAATCACAAAGAGCTTTGACTCGCTCTGGCCCACTTACTTGGTGAGCTGCTCGAGGAGCTGCTCGCGCTGACGGACGCCGAGGCCCTGAACGCGACGGGTGGCGGAGATGCCCAGCTCGTCCATGATCTTGGTGGCCTTGGCCTTGCCATAGCCGGGGAGGGACTCGATGAGGGTGGAGACCTTCATACGGGAAGCGATCGGGTCGTCGGAGTTCAGGACGGAATCCAGGGACACCTCGCCCTTCTTGATCTTCTCACGGAGCTCGGCACGAGCGTGACGGGCGGCAGCGGCCTTCTCGAGAGCGGCCTTGCGCTGCTCATCGGTGAGCTGAGGAAGCGCCATTTGAACCTCCATAAAACTAGGCATCTTCTAACTGCGTTCGGGGTGCAATACGTGCTTTTACGTGCATGTTTGAACCTTCAACGGCAATCTAGGGTAGTCCATGCTCTGCCAAATTGCAAGATATCGAGCCAAAATCGGCGTCAAAACCCCTGCATAGAGGCCCTATAGAGGAAAGAAGCGCAGGTAGACACCTGCGCTTCATCATTATTTCACGTTCTCACACAGCTCGGCGACGATGGCCTCGTACGCCTCGACCGGGTCGTCGGCTCCCGTGATGGGACGGCCAACCACGATGTGGCTCGCGCCGCGGGCGATGGCCTGCGACGGCGTGGCGACGCGCGTCTGGTCACCGAGCTCGGCGCCCGCGGGGCGCACGCCCGGCGTGACGATGAGCGCGTCGGGGCCCAACAGCTCACGCATGCCTTGCGCCTCCATCGGGGAGCACACGATGCCGTCGATGCCGTTGGCCTGCGCGAGGGACGCCAGACGAGCGGCCTCCTCGGCAACCGGGGACTCTACGCCGATCTCGGTGAGCGAGTCCTGGCTCATGCTCGTGAGCACGGTGATGGCGACGAGGTTGGGGCGGTTCCCCCGCACCTCCGCGGCCATGTCGGCACCCTCGCGGCACGCCGCGAGCATGGCACCGGAGCCCAAGCCGTGCACGGAGAGCAGGTCGGCGCCGACGAGTGCCGCAGAGCGGGCCGCGCCACGCACCTGATGCGGAATGTCGTGGAACTTCAGGTCGAGGAAGACCTTGAAACCGCGCTCGTTGAACTCACGGACGATGGAGGGACCCTCGGCGTAGAACAGCGTCATGCCGACCTTCAGCCAGGAGGCATGACCGGACAACGCATCGGCAAGCTCGATGGCGCGGTCGCGGTCGCAATCGATCGCGACGATGATGCGGTCGCGGGCATCGGTCTCTAGCATTCGAAGGCTCCGATCAGCTCGTTGATGTCCTTGACTCCCTGGCTCTCGGCCCAGGCCTCGATCTCGTGCAGGATGCGCACGGACGCATCGGGCTCGACGAAGCTGGCCATGCCCACGGAAACGCAGCAGGCGCCCGCGAGGATGAACTCGGCCGCGTCCTCACCCGTCATGACGCCGCCGACACCGCAAATCGGGATATCGACCGCATTGGCGGCCTCCCAGACCATGCGGACGGCGATGGGGTGGCACAGCGGGCCGGACAGACCGCCCGTGGGCTTGGAGAGCCTGGAGCGGCGCGTGTGCACGTCGATGGACATGCCGGGGATGGAGTTGATGACGGTCAGGCCGTCGGCACCCTCGGCCTCGAGGGCACGCGCGATCTCGGGGATGCGCACGGGAGCCATCTTGACGAAGAGGGGCTTGTCGGTCACCTTGCGGCAAGCGCGCATGACCTCGGAGGCACCTTCGGGGGTGGAACCGCAGGCGGCACCGCCGGCAGCGATGTTGGGGCAGCTCACGTTGATCTCGTATCCGGCGGCCCAGGGGCACAGCTCCACGAACATCTCGAGCGCGCGGACGTACTCATCGGTTGAGTGACCGGCGACCTGGCAGATGACCTGCGTTCCCTTGGCGGTGAGGTCGGCCAGCCACGGGCCGGACTGCTCGGCGAAAGCCGCCACACCGGGGTTCTGTAGGCCCACGGAGTTCATCATGCCACCGGGGACCTCGGCCATACGAGGCGCGGGGTTGCCCGGCCAAGCCTCCGCCGCGCAGCCCTTCGTGGTGATGGCACCGAGCTGACTCACATCCATGAGCTCGCTGAACTGCCAGCCGTACCCGAACGTGCCGGAAGCGGTGTTTATGGGGTTTTTCATCTTCACGCCGCCGAAGTCGACGGCCATATTCACCTGGCTCACCAGACCACCACCTTGGTCGCATCAAAGACCGGTCCGCACATGCAGGCACCCTGCATGCCGTCGGTCGTCTCGACATTGCAGGTGCTGCATGCACCAAAGCCGCAGCTCATCATGCGCTCGAGGGAGGCCTCGCAGTACACGCCCGCCTCGGCCGCAGAGGCAGCGACCTTGCTCATCATGACGCCGGGACCGCAGGTGGCCACGTAGTCGTACTCGTGAGAGGAGAGCAGCTCAGAGGCGGACTCGGTGCAAAAACCGTGCAGGCCGGCAGTACCGTCATCGGTCGCCACGCGGACCTCGCCGGCGCCCAGCGCTTCGAAATCCTCGACGCCGACGAGCTTGGCTGCGGTGGCGGAGCCCACGCACGCATCGACCGCGATACCCGCCTCGGCGAGGTCACGCGCCAGGCACAGCACCGGGGGAACGCCGATGCCGCCGCCGACCACGAGCACGCGGCGGGCACCCTCGGGGACGCGCCAGCCGTGGCCGCCAGGGCCGAGTAGGTCGCTCGTGAAGCCACGGCCCCACTCGGACATGCGCTGCGTGCCCTTGCCGACGACCGCGTACCAGATCTCGACGGTGCCGCGCTCCGGATCGGCGGCGACGTAGCTCAGCGGCACGCGCAGCAGCTCACTCGGGTCGCCCGGAACGCGGATGTTCACGAACTGACCGGGCTTGAGCGCGGATGCGAGACGCGGGGCCGAAATGACGAGCGAGAAGATGCCGTCGGCGATCTTCTCGTTCGAAATGACCTCGAAGTCATGCATGCGCGCAGGCGAAGGATTCGGCATATATGCTCCCCTCCCCATGCGAGGCATGGTTGATTGACAATGCCGCACGGGCAGCGCGCGAAGACACGGCCCGTGCGGCGCTCGAAGCTTATGTTAGCAAACGACGCCGTTGGCGAGCGTGCGCTTGCCGCCCACGAACACGTCGGTGGCGCGACCGGTGAGCTCGACGCCCTTGAAACCGGAGTTCTTGGCGTGGCTGGCGAAGTCGTCCTCGGAGACGGTCCAGACCTGGTCGGCGTCGAAGACGGTGAGGTCGGCGACGGAGCCCTCGGCGATCGTGACCTGGTCGAGGCCCAGGATCTTGCGGGGCTCGATGGCCATGAGCTCGACCATGCGACCGAAGGTGATCTTGCCGGTCTTTACCAGGTTAGTGATCACGAGGCCGAGCGCGGTCTCGAGGCCGGTCATACCGAACGGGGCGAGCTCGAACTCACGAGACTTCTCCCAGTCGGAGTGCGGGGCGTGGTCGGTGGCGATCGTGTCGACCGTGCCGTCGATGACGCCGGCGATGAGCGCCTCGGCGTCCGCAGCGGTGCGCAGCGGCGGGTTAACCTTGAAGCAGGTGTTGTAGGTGCCGTCGATGGCGTCCTCGGTGAGGAACATGTGATGCGGAGTGGCCTCGCAGGTCACGGGCAGGCCCTTGGCCTTGGCGGCGCGGACCATCTCCAGGCCCTTGGCGGTGGAGATGTGCTGGATGTGCAGCTTGGCACCGGTGAGCTCGGCGACCATGATGTCGCGCATGATCTGGAGCTCCTCGCCCTCCGCCGGCCAGCCGAGCAGGCCGAGGCGGGTGGAAACGGCGCCCTCGTTGATCTGGCCGTCGCCGACCAGGTCGTTGTCCTGGCAGTGGCTCATGAAGACCTTGCCGAACATCTGGCCGTAGTCCATGGCGCGGCGAAGCATGCCGGCGCCCTGGATGCCGTGGCCGTCATCGGTAAAGGCGACGCAGCCGTGCTCGACCATGTTGCCCATCTCGGAGATGATCTCGCCCTTGAGACCACGGGTCATGGCGCCGGAGGGGTACACGCGGCAGTGGCCCTTGGCGGCGGCGACGGACTTGATGTACTCGATCACGACGCCGTTGTCGGTGACGGGGTTGGTGTTGGGCATGGAGCACACGCCGGTGAAGCCACCCTTGGCGGCAGCGGCGGTCTCGGACTCGATGTCGCCCTTGGCCTCGAAGCCGGGCTCACGCAGGTGGACGTGCATGTCCACCAGGCCGGGAACGAGGTACTTGCCAGACAGGTCGACGACCTCGGCGCCCTCGTGGCTGAGGTTCTCGCCGACGGCGGCGATCTTGTCGTCCTCGACGAGGACGTCTACACGTCCATCAAGCTCGACAGACGGGTCGACGACGTGGGCATTCTTAAGAAGCAAGGCCATTATCGGCACCTCCAAGCAGCAGATACAGGGCAGCCATGCGCACGCAGATACCGGCGTACACCTGGTCGAGGATGACGGAGCGCTCCGGGTGATCGGGCATGTAGGAGTCGAACTCCACACCGCGGTTGATCGGGCCGGGGTGGCACACGATCGCGTCGGGCCTCATGAGGCGCTCGCGGGCCTTGGTGAGACCGTAGAGCTGGTGGTACTCGCGCTCGCTCGGGAACGGCGCGCCCTCGAGGCGCTCGCGCTGGATACGCAGCATGTAGACGACGTCCAGGTCCGGCAGCACATCATCGAGGCTGTTGGACACGTGATCGGCACCCAGGATGTCGGGGCGGGGCGGCATGAGGGTGTTGGGACCCACGGCCGTGACCTCGGCGCCCATGATCTTGAGCGCGGGGATGAGGGAGCCGCAGACACGGGAGTGACCGATGTCGCCCACGACGCCGACCTTCAGGCCGTCGAAGCTACCCTTGCGCTCCCAGATGGAGTACAGGTCGAGCAGGGCCTGGGTGGGATGGCCGTGCTTGCCATCGCCGGCGTCGATGACGACGGCGGGGCTGGCCTGGGACACGATGTGGGGCGCGCCGGCGTGCTTGTCGCGCACAACGATGCAGTCGATCTTGTAGGCGTCGAGCGTCATGACGGTGTCGATGAGGCTCTCGCCCTTCACCGTGGAGGTGGAGGAGCCGCCGAAGTTCAGCGTATCGGCCGACAGGCGCTTCTCGGCCAGCTCGAAGGAGCTGCGGGTGCGCGTGGAGGGCTCGTTGAACATGTTGACGATGGTCTTGCCCTTGAGGGTGGGGACCTTCTTGATGGTGCGCTCATTGACCTCGGAGAACGCCTTGGCGGTCTGCAGGATGGTCATGAGCTCGGAGTCGGAGTACTCCGAGATATCGATGAGGTGCTTATGGTTGTTGAACACTGCCTACTCGCCTCCCAGCGGAGCGGAGCCCACACGGGCGCCCTGCTCGACGTTCGTGATCTCAACGGTGGTGCGGCCGTCGACCTCCTCGAGGTAGAGGCGCACATTCTCCTCATGAGAGGAGGGGACGTTCTTGCCCACGAAGTCGGGGCAGATCGGAAGCTCGCGATGGCCGCGGTCGACCAGGACGGCCAGCTCGACGCGACTGGGGCGACCGAGGTCCATGAGGGCGTCCAGAGCGGCGCGAATGGTGCGACCGGTGTAGAGGATATCGTCGACGAGCACGATGCGCTTGTTGTCCAAGTTGAACGGGACGTTCGTGGCGTGAACGGCCGGGGCGAAGTTGGTCAGGTAATCGTCGCGGTAGAAGCTGATGTCCAAGCTTCCCAGGTCGACGCGCACCCCCTCGATCCGCTCGATCTCGTCCACGAGCTGTTTGGCGAGCAAATCGCCGCGGGTCACGATGCCGACGAGCGCGAGGTTCTCAACACCCTCGTTCTTCTCGACGATCTCGTGAGCGATACGGGTGATCGCGCGGCTGACCGCGGTCTCGTCCATGATGACCGCCTTCGGTGAAGACATGCCCATCAAACTCCTTCCTTGCCTCTTCGACGCCGGCGCGGTGCCGCGTCAAAAAATAATGCCCGACCGTTCACGCACGGCACGAGCATCCCACGAGGACCCGAAGCGATCGGGCTATGTTCTCCTTGCGGGTATCTCGTACCACGTTTAAAGGTCTTGTTCATTGTACACGCATCCCCCGTGGCGAGGGCCTGAAAAAACACGCACCGCCCCAATCTTCACAATGGGGCGGTGCGTGTGGTCTTTGGCTAGCGTCCGTCCTTCGGTCCGCGACAGGCTATCGTCCAGCGGGAGTCGGTCGACTCGTCCATGGGGCACCCGTGGCAATGGGCGCGTCCACATGTCCGAACGGCGCGCGGTGCATCCCCGATGGATGCGGGCATCTCAGAAGACCCCTCCATCCGCGCGATGACCATGTCTGAGATCTGACGCATGCCGAGAGCCGACGGATGGCACCCGTCCACCGCGTCGTATTGGATGCCGTACGCCCGCACATCGGCGACATGCGCCCCCGTCTCTCGAGCCGCCTGAACGATGGCGCGGTTGTACGCATCCAGCTCAATGCCGCGCATCTGATACTTGTAACAGCGCTCCGCCTCGCTCGGGGACGTTGCGGGGCACAGCGTCAGGCACCAGATTTCGGACGAGGGCGCGAGGCGATGGATCGAGACGAGGACATCTCGATACGCAGAAGCGAACCGGTTCAGCGCATCGGGGCCGACAATCCATTCGACGGAGCGCTCGCCCGCAAGGTCCTCGGGACGCGCAGACGCGGAAAGCGACCCGCCCATCACCTGGTTGCGGCCACCGCCCCAGCCGTAGTCGTTAATGCCCATGTACACGAGGACGACATCGGGGCATTCGCCCTGCGCGCCGAGCAGCGAAGTGATGCGCTTCTCGCTATTGCCCGCAGGGAAACCGTATCCCTCGACGACGGACCCGGAAAAGGAGGAGTTGGCTACCAGGCGGCCGTCGAAGTGATCGATGACTCTCCCCCACCATGTGTCTTGGGGGCTTTCGACCCCATCGACGTGGACCTCGCCCTCATAATGAACCCGCCAGCCCTCGGGAACCCAGCCCATAAGCGTACTGATGGAATCACCCAGAACGGAGAAGCCCCGCCCCCTCAGGCGGCTGCTTACCGAGCGAGACACATTGGCCTCAGTTTCATTGGCGCAATTGGCGCTCCCGACTTCCTTGGCAGACGAGGCGGCCTCGGCGCATCTGACAGTTCCGGAAACGACAGATTCCTCGGTGCTCATATGATCAGGGCTCATGGTGGTCCTCCCCCTCATGTCCTTCTGCAACGTCCGGCCGTCCCTGGCGACAAGGAGCTCTCAGCCGTAAAGCAATACAACGGCCGTCTCACCCTCGAGGCGCTCGGGCACATTTGCGGCATTTCGATCGACAGGCCCGCTCAATGATAGTCTTCCGAGGTCTCTTGACCCGATTAATTCGGGCAACGGTACATCTGACCTGCAAGTTTGATCACTCTAAAACCGGCAGCGGGCAAAATCTAAAAAATTTTGAAATTGGGGCTTGCAACGATTCCCTCCATCCGTATAATAAATCTCGTTGCTTGCGAGCAGACAGCCAAAAGCAACTTGACAATTCCTCGATAGCTCAATGGTAGAGCCCGCGGCTGTTAACCGCGTTGTTGTAGGTTCGAGTCCTACTCGAGGAGCCAGAACTTTCAGACCCGCTTCGGCGGGTCTTTTTGTTATGCATTGAATGAGCCCCACTCCCTCTCTCTTTTGCTATGCAGGGGTTGAGCCTCCCCTCGTTTAATCAGCGTTGCGGCAATACATGAACATGGCCATCGCTCGCATCGAATGACCAACAGCACTGAGCGACCGCCAGCTCCGAGCCGCCATCTGCGCCGCATTAAGGGCCCGTCAATTGGGAGCCATGAACTTATGCACGATTTGGGTGTACACAAATGGAGGGTTTGAACGATTCGTGCATAACCTCCATTTCAGCGACGCATCTACCTGCGGGTTTGTTAAGCTCAGAAATGTAAGCTCTAGCTAACCGTTCACAAGCTCCAATCGTTCATAACCTCCAAGCCTGCGCGGTCCCGCAAGGGCACTCGCGTCATCGCTTGCGTGCCTGGCCATACGTCCCGACGGGCCGGACGGCCCGAGGAGCCGCACGTCCCAGCAATCCGCACGTCCCAACCAGCCACAAAAAATGGCCGCCGACACAAGCCGGCGGCCAAAAAGGCTCGCTATATAAACTGGCACTCGCGGATCCCGAACGCCCGCAAACCCGAGCGCCCACGCGACCCGTGTGCGGCGTTTAGCAGTTCTCGAGATAATCCTTGAGCTTGCTCGAACGGCTGGGGTGACGCAGCTTGGCCAGCGTCTTGGACTCGATCTGGCGGATGCGCTCGCGCGTCACGCCAAACTCGCGTCCAACCTCCTCGAGCGTACGGGGATGACCGTCCTCAAGGCCAAAGCGCAGCTCGATAACCTTGCGCTCGCGCTCCGCAAGTCCATCGAGAACCTGCGTGAGCTGCTCCTGCAGCATCGAGAAGCTGGCGGCGTCCGCGGGGACGACAGCCTGCGCATCCTCGATGAAGTCGCCCAGCTGGGAGTCCTCCTCCTCGCCGATGGGCGTCTCGAGGGACACCGGCTCCTGGGAGATCTTCTGGATCTCGCGCACGCGGTCGGCGCTCATATCCATCTCGGCACCGATCTCCTCCGGGGTCGGGTCGCGGCCAAGGTCCTGGAGCAGCTGGCGCTGCACGCGAACGAGCTTGTTGATGGTCTCGACCATATGGACCGGGATGCGGATGGTACGGGCCTGGTCGGCGATGGCGCGGGTAATGGCCTGACGGATCCACCACGTGGCGTACGTGGAGAACTTGAAGCCCTTCTCGTAGTCGAACTTCTCGACCGCGCGGATGAGACCGAGGTTGCCCTCCTGGATGAGGTCCAGGAAGAGCATGCCGCGACCGACGTAGCGCTTGGCGATGGAAACGACAAGACGCAGGTTGGCGGAGATAAGGGCCTGCTTGGCATCGAGGCCGACCTGCTCGACGCGCATAAGACGACGCATCTCGGCGCGGGTCAGTTCAATCTCGCCGGCCTCCTGCTTCTCCAGCTTATCGGCGGCGTCGAGACCAGCCTCGATCTTCATGGCGAGGTCGACCTCCTCGGCTGCGGTCAGCAGGTCGACCTTGCCGATCTCCTTGAGGTACATGCGCACCGGGTCGCCGGTGAGCATGACCGTGGAGGCATCGATGCCGCGGGCGCGGGAACGGCTGCGCGTGGTGCGGACGGTGCGGGCCTTCTTCTTGGATTTGGTAGACGCCATCTCGGCATCGGCCTGACGGGCCATCTTGAGGTCATGGTCCTCATCGCTCTCGTCACCGTCGAGGTCGTCGTCATCGTGCGACACGTCGCGGTCATCGTCATCCACGATCAGCTCGGAGTCGTCATCCTCGGTGGCCGAGACGATCTCGACGCCGCGGTCGCGAAGGAACTGGTAAATGGAGGACAGCTGTGCATCAGTGACGTCGACGTTCTTGAGGACGATCTGAATCTCATCCTCGGTGACGGAACCGGCCTTGGATCCCAGGTCGAGCAGCTTCTCGATGGTTGCGTCCAGAGCGGAACCGGTGCTTGCAGACTTTTTCGGCACAGATGCTCCCTTCTTAGCACATAGGATTCATTACTTTACCACGCTTCTATACCCGTCTGTCAGAAGAAATTGCAGCATCCGAGCAGATTCTATGCATGAACGCGGTTTTGGGACGCCGCCGTCGATCGTGACGCCCGATCATGATGCCCTCAAACTCCCTATTCCCTAAACGGGTCGGCGATGCCCTCGACGGCCTGTTCGAGCTCACGGATGCGCGCGGCGTCTCGCGTCGCCTGGATCGCGAGCTCCCTGCGTTCATCGGACGACATGGACCGGTTCGAACGCAGACGCGCCTGGGCCGTCTTCATGCGGCGGCGCGTCGTGTATAGCTCGAGCGTATCGAGGAGGAACTCGATGTTGGTCTCCGTCGGGTGCTTGCTCGTAGCGGAGAGCAGGCCGGAACCGACCAGCTGCGCGGCCTCGGGGCAGACGGCGCGCGCGGCGGCCATCGCGTCGGCGGGCGCGGTCCCCTCGGGCGTCGCCAGAATCGACCAGGCGATGGTCTCGCTGCGGGCGTCGACCCATTCGACCTCGGTGATGCGCTCCGCGTAAGCGCGGAAGCTGTCGGGATACGTGGTCAGCAGCGTGAGCAACTCGTGTTCGCAGGCGAGCTGCCGGCGTTCGAGATCGGTGAGCAGCCCACCACCGGCATCGGGACCGGCATCGGCCACCATGGGGACCGGCGCCCCCTGCGTCGGGTCCTCCACAGGCTCGTAGTCGTAAGGGACCTCCTCGTAGGGAACCTCGTCATAGCCGGAAGGGACAGACGCGGGAGCACCTGCGGCCTGCTGGGTGTCGGGAGACGACCGAGCGCGCTCGCGCTGCTTCTCGCGACGACGCGCGGTCTCCTCGCGCTGCTGCACCTCTCGGAACACTTTGCCGGCGCTCGCGCGGATCGTATCGACATCCAAGCCGAGTCGATCGGCGATCTGCATGTAATAGCTATCGATCATGTAGCTCGCACGCAACGGATAGATGAGCTCGAGGGCCGAACGCATCGCCTTGGCGCGGCCGCCCGGGGTGGAGATATCGCTTTCCTCCTCGAGTTTGCCAAAGACGAAATCCATGAGCGGAATGGAATTGTCGAGCAGCTCGCGTAGGGCCTCTCCCCCATTGGCGCGGACGAAGTCATCGGGGTCCTGGCCGTTGGGCAAGATCACACAGCGCAGGTCGAGGTCGTCCTTCTCGATGAACTGGACCGCGCGTCGCGCCGCCTTCTGCCCGGCGGCATCACCGTCGAACATGTAGACGATCTTCTTTGTGAAGCGCATGAGCGTCTTCACGTGATTCTCGGTCAGCGCGGTGCCAAGTACCGCCACGATGTTCTCGATACCGGCCTTCCAGCAGCTCATAGCGCTGATATAGCCCTCGACGACGATCGCCTCGTTGTTGTTGACGATATGGTCCTTAGCCCAGTTGAAGCCGTAGAGGTTCTTACCTTTGTGGAAAATCGGCGTCTCGGAGGAGTTGAGGTACTTAGCGTTGGTCTTTTCCTTGTCGAGCGCGCGGCCGCCGAACGCGATGCAACGCCCCTGCTCGTCGAAAATCGGGAACATCACGCGGTCGAAGAAGCGGTCGACCAGACCGCCGCCGCGGCTCCTGAAGGCGACGTTGGCGTCGATCATCTCTTGAGGCGTGAAGCCCTTGGATCCAAGATGGCGGACGAGCATGCCGTGGCCCGGCGCGAAACCGAGGCGGTACTTGCGACAGGTCTCCGCATCGAGCTCGCGCTCCTTGCAATAGTCGCGGCCGCGCGCGTCCTTTCCCCGCATCAACAGCGTGTGGTAGAAGGAGCAGGTCTCCTCGCATACCTCGACCAGGCGGTTCCGCTTGGTGCCGGAGCGTTTGAAGGAATGGTCCTCCTCAAGTTCGATGCCGGCACGGTCGGCGAGGTAGCGGATGGACTCGGGGAAGCTCAGGCCCTCGCGCTTCATCACGTAGGTGAAAGCGTCGCCGCCCTCACCGCAGCCGAAGCAGTGCCACACCTGAGTGGCGGGTATCACATGGAAGGACGGGGTTTTCTCCCCGTGAAACGGGCAGCATCCCCACAGGTCGGTGTTACCGCGGGGCCTGAGCTCCACGGTCTCCGACACCAGGGCCACGAGGTCCGTGGCGTCCCGCACCTTGTTCTTGTCATCCTCAGAAATCACGCGCGATCCTTACCGGCGATGCGCCGAACTGTTCACGTACCGTTTCAATGTCGCGGTTGACGGCCTCGATGAGCGCGTCAACCGATTCGAAAGAATGAGAGGGCCGCAGGAGGCGGTCGAAGGCGATGGCGACCTTCTTGTCATACAGATCTCCCGAGAACCCGATGAGATTCGCCTCCAGACGGGCTGATTTAACCGAGTCGGCGAACATCGGGGGCACGCCGGCGTTGATCGCGGCGGGCCATACCGCACCGTCGACCTCGGCAAAACCGGCGTACACACCGTCGGCGGGCATCTGTGCATATCCGGGGACCTCGACATTTGCGGTGGGGAACCCCATGCCCGTCCCCTGCCCCCTACCGGGACCGACCTGACCCCGCAGCATGGGGCGACGGCCGAGCAGGCGGCGTGCGGAGTCGACGTCACCGCGAGCGATGAGCGAGCGGATGCGCGTCGCCGTGATGGGTGCGTCACCGTCCAAGATCAGGTCATGCCCCGTCACCGCGATGCCCTTCTGCGTTCCCCAATCCGCGATGATGGGAACGGTCGAGGCCCCGCGGGCGCCAAGCCTGAAGTCACTTCCCACATGAATGGCGCGAATGTCGAGATACGGGGCGAGCACGCCCTCGAAGAAGGCGACGTGATCGAGGGCGGCGAGCTGACGGGTGAACGGGACCACGGCCACGCGCACGCCGATCGAGGTCAACGCACGCAGCCTCCCATCCATAGAAGTCAGCTTGGGAGCGGGATGTGCGCTCACCACCTCATCGGGATCCGGGTCGAACGTGACGGCGACAGCAGCCACGCCGCGTTCCCGCGCATCGTCGATGGCATGGCGGAGCAGATCGGCATGACCACGATGCACGCCGTCGAACGCGCCTATGGCAATGACGCACGGCAGTGGTCCGTCGGCAGGGGCATCGGCCGCTCCGCCGACGTTCAGCACCGGCGCGTCGCCCCCCATCCCAGTGCACAGGAAATCGGCTGCGAGCTCTTCCACGGCGGGCATAACACCCTTGCAGCGGGTCTGACCGTCAGGCGAAATCATCTCCGCGCCCCCTCAACACCCTGGGGAAAGACCGTCTCCATACGGACACGACCGCCTTCTACAAGGCCGATGGCACGCAGCTGGCCGCCATGGACGAGCGCGATGCCGCCCGCCGCGTCGCGTGCGGCGCAAGCGATGGCCTTGCCGTTGAGCACGTCGGCAAGCTCTGCGTCGGACAGCTCGCGCGCGGGGTACCCCAAAACGCTCGCGGGGTCCAAGGCGGATGCACGGGCGAGTTCTTTGTCAAGATCCTCGACATGAAGGCACGACCCGATGCCCACCGGACCGGAGGCGGTCCTTCGCAGGTCGACGATATGCGCCGCGTTCCCAGCGGCGCGCCCGATATCGCGCGCCAATGCCCGGATGTAGGTACCCTTGCTCACATCGAAGGACGCGGTCCACACGGCGTGGCCGTCGACCTCGTCGATGGAGACCAGGTCGGCCGAATACACCTCGATCGTGCGTGCGGGCAGCTCGACATCCTCGCCTGCGCGGGCACGCTTGTAGGAGCGAACACCGTCGACGGAGATAGCCGAAAACGCCGGCGGGACCTGGTCGAGCTCGCCCACAAAATCGGCGAGCAGCTGCTTGGCGAACATCGGAGACAGCAGGTCGTCGCTCATGGGGGCCGTGCGGGTCACCTCGCCCTCGGCGTCATCGGTCGTGGTCTCGGCTCCGAACATGATGCGCGAAAGATATCGCTTTCGGTCGAGCGTGATCCGACCGAGTAGGCGCGTCGCCTGACCGACGCCGACGATCATCACGCCCGACGCCAGCGGGTCGAGCGTGCCCGCATGGCCGACGCGACGCTCGTTGAGCGCACGACGCACCTTGGACACCACGTCATGCGAGGTGATGCCCACGGGCTTGTCGATTGCGAGAAGAAGATTCAGTTCGCTGGGCTTGCGCTTTCCCATGCTGTCCTCTCGTATGTATGCGGGAAGGGGCGCCCTCCGCCGGCCGCCGGGCGAATTGCCAGACGGCCGGTCGGGACGGGTACCCCTGTCCGTGATTGCCTATTGCAAAAGTGCCTCGAGCTTGGGCAGCACGACTTGCGCAGCCTGCTCCACCGTCCCCTTGAAGGTGAAGCCCGCAGCCGCGGCATGTCCTCCCCCGCCGAGCTCGACGGCGATACCGGAGATGTCGATGGAGCCCTTCGAGCGTAGGTTTCCGCGCACGGAGCCCGGCTCGTCCTCGCGCAGGAACAGGCACAACTCGGTGCCGCCGACCTGGCGAACGATATCGATCAGACCATCGCACTCCGCGGGCTTGACCCCGCACGAGCGAAGATCGTCCTCATACGCATAGCTGAAGGCCACACGACCGCCGGCACGGCCCTCGATACGACTCATGACGATCGACTCGAGGTGCAGATACTCCAAACGCTGGCTCTGATACACCTCGAGCGCGATACGCGCCGGCTGTGCACCGGCGTCAACCAAGCGCGAGGCGCAGGCGAAGGCGGAAGGGTTCGCATTTTGGTACTGGAACCTGCCGGTGTCGGTCACGACACCGGTGAGCAGGCACGTGGCGATATCGGGGGTGCACGGCCAACCGGCGGCGTTGAGCAGTTCCTCGACGAGGACCGCCGTGGCGGCGGCCGACGTCACGCGGACCGTTACATCGCCGAACTCCTCGCACGTGGGATGATGGTCGATGACCACGCGACCGTGGGCGCGCTTGGCGACCGCGGCGGAGTCGGCCAGTCGGCCGAGAGTGGGAACGTCGACCGAGATGAACACGTCGTAACGCTCATCGTGACGCACCGCGGGCTCGAGCTCGTCGGCCCCCGCAAGGAAGCGATAGACGCGCGGGATCGCGCCGTCATCGGCGAGCAGCAAGTCGACCTTCTTGTCGGGGAACTGGGCCCGAATCGAGGCGCCGAGCCCCAATAGGGACCCGAGCGCGTCGCCGTCGGGATTCGTGTGACCGGAGATCGCGATGGTCCGGGCGTTTTCGACGTACTCGATGACGCCCTCCCACATGTCGGGAGTGGTGGACCGACCGGAGCACGGCGAGGTGCTACTGTTCATCGACATCTTCCTCATCGGAATCCGTATCCTCACCCTCGGAATCGGCGAGGGGGTAGCCGAACTCGTCCTTCTCGACCGAAAGCGTCGCGGGGACGTTCTCGAGTGCGCGCGAGATGGCCTCGGCCTCGTCGGTCGAGCGGTCGATCTGGAACGCGAGCTCTGGGGTGACGCGCCAATCGAGAGCGCGGGCGAGCAGGCTGCGAATGCGGCCCTTGGCGGCGTTGAGCGCCTCGAGGACCTCTTCGTAGCGGTCGCCGTCGCAGCTCACGTACACACGGGCGAAGGAACGATCCTGCGCCACCTCGACGCCGGTGAGCGTGACGAGGTCGAGGCGCGGGTCGGCGATCTCGAACAGGAGGATGTAGCCGAGCTTTTCGCGCAGCTGCTCTCCCAGTCGGCGAGTCAGCGGGGTCTGCTTCATGTCTCTCTCCTTTAGATGCAGCGCGAGCGGCCCTGAGGGCCGAAAGCGGCCCGCGCCTTTTGGCGCGAGCCGCACGAGCGGTCGTTACTCGGTACGAGCAACCTCGACGATCTTGTAGGCCTCGAGGATGTCGCCGACCTTGATGTCCTGGAACTTCTCGATGCCCAGGCCGCACTCGTAGCCCCTCTTGACGACGTTGACATCGTCCTTGAAGCGACGCATGGAGCCGAAGGAGCCGTCGAACACCACGACGCCGTCGCGCACGACGCGAACCTTGTCGTCGCGGCTGATCTCGCCCTCGGTGACCATACAACCGGCGATGGTGCCGGCCTTGGGCACGCGGAAGGTGTCGCGGACCTCGGCGGAACCGGTCTGGACCTCCTCCTCCGTGGGCTTGAGCATGCCGATACGGGCGGCGTCGATGTCCTCGATCGCCTTGTAGATGATGGAGTACGTCTTGATCTGGACGTTCTCGCGCTCCGCGGCGTCGCGGGCCTTGGGCTGCGGGCGAACGCCGAAGCCGATGATGATGGCGTTGGAGGCCATGGCCAGCGTGACGTCGGTCTCGGAGATGGCGCCGACGGCGGAGTGGATGATGTTGATGCGGACCTCGGACTGATCCATCTTGCCGATGGAGTCGGCGAGGGCCTCGATGGTGCCCTGGGCGTCGGCCTTGACGACCAGGTTGAGCTCCTTGAGCTCGTTCTGGCTCATCTCGTCGAACAGGGTCTCGAGCGTGACGTGCTTGACCTTGTTCTGCTCCTCGATACGAGCCTTGAGGGCGCGCTGCTCGGCGAGGTCGCGGGCGTCACGGGCGTCCTCGAAGACGCGGAACTCGTCACCGGCGGCCGGGACGGAGTTGAGGCCCAAGATCTCGACGGCGTCGGAGGGACGGGCCTCGTCCTTGTGGTTGCCGTGCTGGTCGAGCATGGCGCGGACGGAGCCGTAGCTCTGACCGGCCACGATGGTGTCGCCCACATGCAGGGTGCCACGGGTGACGAGCAGCGTGGCGACCGGGCCGCGGCCGCGGTCGAGCTTCGCCTCGATGATGTTGCCGGAGGCGAAGGTGTCCGGGTTGGCCTTGAGCTCGAGGACGTCGGCCTGAAGCAGGATGGTCTCGAGCAAGTCGTCGATGCCCTGGCCCTTCTTGGCCGAGACGTTGACGAACATGTTCTGGCCGCCCCACTCCTCGGGGATGATGCCGTACTCGGTCAGCATCTGGCGCACCTTGTCGGGGTTCGCCTCGGGCTTATCGCACTTGTTGACGGCGACGATGATCGGCACGCCGGCGGCCTTGGAGTGGTTGATGGCCTCGATGGTCTGCGGCATGACGCCGTCGTCGGCGGCGACGACCAGGACGACGACGTCCGTGATCTTGGCGCCGCGGGCACGCATGGCGGTGAACGCCTCATGGCCCGGGGTGTCGACGAAGGTGATCTGGCGACCGTTGATCTGCACCTCGGAAGCGCCGATGTGCTGCGTGATGCCGCCGGCCTCGCCGCTCCAGACGTTGGTGTGGCGGATGGCGTCGAGCAGGCTGGTCTTGCCGTGGTCGACGTGGCCCATGACGGTGACCACGGGCGGGCGGGACTTGAGATCCTCGGGTGCGTCGTAGAAGCTGAAGGAGTTCTCCTCCTCGGCGGTGACGATGCGCACCTGGCGGCCCAGGTCGTCGGCGACGAGCTCGACCAGGTCGTTGCTCATGGTCTGCGTCATGGTGAGCGGGGTGCCCAGCAGGAACAGGCGCTTGATGATGTCGTTGGCGGAGACCTCGAGGATCTCGGCGAGCTCGGCGACGGTCACGCCCTCGGAGACCTTGACGGCGTCGAGGTCCTCGGGGTTGATGCCCTGTGCGAGCGCCTCCTCGATCTTGCGCTCCTCGGCTGCAGCGGCGGCCTCGGCTGCACGCTTCTCCTTGCGCTTCTTACGACGGCCGGAGGACTCGCGAGAGGCCTCCTCGACGGCCGCGCGAGCGTCTGCCAGGACCTTCTCGCGGCTGTACTCCTCGGCCTCACGAGCCATGCGGGCGTAACGATCCTCGCCCTCGTGGTTCTCATGGGAAGCGCCCTTGCGGCCCTTCTTGCCCTTGCCGGCCTTTTCGGGCGAGGGCGGGAAGTTGTCGGGCATGTTGGCGGCCGGAGCGGAGCTGCGGCGACGGGTGCGGGCCGGAGCGTCCGCGGTGGCGGCGCCGTTCTGACCGGCGTTGCGACCGCCGCGACGACCACCGCGGTCGGAGCGGGAGTCGGACGCGGGCTTGGCGGCCTCGGCGGCCTTCTTCTCCTTGAGGACGACCTCCTGCTCGGCGATCTGGTCGAGCAGGGAGCGGAACCTCATGCCGGAGTCGGACGCGGGGACGGCGCGGCGCTTGGCCTCGAGCTCGGCCTCGCGGGCGGCCTTCTCGGCCTCCTCTTTGGCGCGGCGCTCGGCCTCCTCCTTGGCAGCGCGGGCGGCCTCAGCGGCGGCCTGAGCCTCCTGGGACAGGCGGCGCTCCTCCTCGCGACGGGCCTCGGCGGCGAGACGCTCGGCCTCCTCCTTGGCAGCGGCCTCGGCCTCGGCGGCGCGCTCGGCCTCCTCCTCGGCGCGCTTAGCGGCCTCGACCTCGGCCGCACGGGCCTCGATCACGGGGGCGAGCTGCTTCTTGACCATGGCGACGAAGGCGTCCTCGAGGGAGGACGACGCGGACTTCGCCGGGATCTTCATCTCTTCAAGGTGGCCCATGAGTTCCTTGGACGTCATGCCGAACTCTTTGGCCAGGCTGGAAATACGGACTTTCGCCATATCCTTCACCTACCTCTCACGCGCACCGGGCGCGCATCTTCAATCAACAAGAATCAATGCGTGGGAACGCGGGCCTAGATGAGGTCCTCGGCGCATGCCAGGGCGTCGTCGCCGGCGCCATCGAGCTCGCCGTCGTGCACGCCGCAGAAGCGGGAGCCAGGGCGGGCCTGATTGCGGCAGCGGGTGCCGTCCTCGCCAACGTGCGCGCAGCGCTCGGGCTCGAGGTCGGCGGGCTCATCGTCGATCAGGTCCTCGACGACGGGCTGAGGTGCCAGCGGGACGTTCTTGAGGATGTCGGCCGCGAGGGTCTCGCTCTTGATATCGATGTGCCAGCCGGTGAGGCGGGCGGCCAGGCGGGCGTTCTGACCCTCCTTGCCGATGGCGAGCGACAGCTGGTCGTCGGGGACGATGACGCCGGCGTAGTTCTTCTCGGGGTCGATCAGCACGCGGGTCACCTTGGCCGGGGACAGGGCGTTGGCGACGTAGACGGCCGGATCCTCGTCCCACAGGATGACGTCGACGCGCTCACCGCGCAGCTCGCCCACGACGGCGCGCACGCGGCTGCCCTTGGGGCCGACGCAGGCGCCGACCGGGTCGAGGCGGTCGTCCAGGGAGTGGACGGCGACCTTGGAACGCTGGCCGGGCTCGCGGGCGATGGACTTGAGCTCGACGGTGCCCTCGTAGACCTCCGGGACCTCCTGCTCGAACAGACGACGCATGAGCTCGGAGTGGGTACGGGAGATGACAATCGGCGGGCGGGAGTGCTCGCCACGCACCGGGGGAAGCGTGGAGTTGGGGTCGCGGACGTCGATGATGACGGCCTTGAGGTGCTGGTTGTGCAGGTAGCGCTCGCCGGCGGGGCGCTCGTTGCGCTCGTCGGGGTAGCGGCGCTGGTCGAAGTGAGGCAGCTCGGCCTCGACGCCCTCGCGGATCTTCACGATGGTGAAGTCGGGCGTGGACTGCAGCACGGTGCCGTTGATGAGATCGCCCACGCGACCGGAGAACTCCTCGTAGATCTGCTCGCGAGCGGCGTTTCGCACGATGGCGTTGATCTCCGCCTTGGCGGTCTGGGCGGCGAGGCGGCTCACGTCCTTGGGCGTGACGTCGATCTCCTCGTACTCGGTGAAGTTGCCCTCCTCATCCATGGAATCGTCGATGGGCTCGAGGCGGTACACGTAGATCTTGCCGGTGGTGCGGTCGATGGTGACCTTCGCGCCCCAATCGAGCTTGAGAACGCGAGCATAGGTCTCGGCGAGTGCGGCCTCAAGGCGATCGAGCAGGTAGAGCTGGTCGATGTGCTTCTCCTGGCACAGCTCCATGAGAGCTTCCATCATGGTGAAATCGGCATCTGCCATGGTTAGTTCCCTTCCTTCACGCCCTTGAAGTCGAAGGCCGGCTTCAAGGTGCACTTCTTTACGTCGTCAAATGCGATGGTGACCGCATCCTCGCCCTCGGGCTGAATGGTCACGCACGCGTCGGTGGCGGCGGCGATGGCGCCCTTGTAGGAACGGCGCCCCTCCATGGCCGTGGTGGTGAGCTCGACGTCCTCGCCCACGAAACGGGCGAAGTCGGACGGGCGGCGCAGCGGACGCTTCATGCCCGGGGAGCTGACCTCGAGCGTGTAGGCGCTCGAAATGGGATCCAGGGCCTCGACGGTCTCGGACACCCAGGCGGTCTGGGCGGTGACCTCGTCGAGGTTGATGGGATCGCCCTCGAGCTTATCCAGGCGCACGCGCACGCACGGGGCCTTGGTGGCGCCGACGACCTCGACGTCGACGATGTCGATGCCGTGCTCGGCGGCGCGGGCCTCCAGGGCATCGATGATGTCCTGCTCCACCTTGCTCTTGACCATGTGACACCTCACTTTCATGAAAAGGGAGCGCGGGCGAACCCGCACTCCCTTCACGTGACAACTTCATTTAAGGGGACTATAACACATTCCCAGCGTACGGGGCAATTTTGCCGTGGATCGACCCGATTTGGAAGCCTACTTCACCACAAGATTTACAAGTTTGCCCGGGACGCAGATAGCCTTGACGACCGTCTTTCCCTCGATGTGCTTGGCAACGGCGGCCTCGGCGGCAGTCTGCATAGCGGCGGTATCGGCTCCCGCCGGCACCATCACGCGTGCGCGCATCTTGCCGAGCACCTGGACGGCGATCTCGACCTCGTCGGCCGCGGCCTCGGCGGCGTCGAACTCCGGCCACGGGGCGGTGTAGACGCTCCCCTCGCGGCCGAGGGCGGCGTGCCACAGCTCCTCACAGGCGAACGGGCAGATGGGCGCCAGGACGGAGACGATGTCGCAGGCGACGAGCGCAGTGAGGGCGGCGTCGCGCTCCGCGGCGGGCACGGCGTTGATATAGGCGCTCGCGGCGTTCACGAGCTCCATCATCGCGGAGATGGCCGTGTTGAACTGGCCGCGATCGAAGTCCTCGGTGCACTTGGCCAGCGTGCGATGGCGCTCGCGGTACAGCTCGAGCGCGGGCTTGGACAGGGCGCCCTTATCGAGCGAGGCGGCGTCGCCGGCGGTCTCGGCCAGCTGCCAAACGATGCGCCAGGCGCGCTTGATGAAGCGGTTGGCGCCCTCGACGGCTTTGGGATCCCAGTCGAAGTCCTTCTCGGGCGGGGCGATGAACAGGATCGCCAGGCGCATGGTGTCGGCGCCAAAGGGCTCGATGACCGAGCTCGGGGGCACGACGTTGCCCTTGGACTTGGACATGGTATCGCCGTTCTCGTCCTTCACCATGCCCTGGCACAGCAGGTTGGTGAACGGCTCGTCGACGTCGAGCAGACCCATATCGCGCAGGGCCTTGGTGAAGAAGCGGCTGTACAGCAGGTGAAGGATCGCGTGCTCAATGCCGCCGATGTAATTGTCGACCGGCATGAAGCGGTTCGCGGCCTCGCGCGAGAACGGCAGCTCGGTGTTGTGCGGATCGGTGTAGCGCAGGTAGTACCAGCTGGAGCACGTGAAGGTGTCCATGGTATCCGTCTCGCGGCGAGCCGGTGCGCCGCACACGGGGCAGGTCGTCTCGTAGAAGTCGCGACACTCGGCGAGCGTCTCGCCCGCGGTGAGGTCGAGGTTCTCGGGCAGCATGACCGGAAGCTGATCGGCGGGCACGGGGACGATCCCGCAATGCTCGCAGTGGATAGCCGGGATGGGGTTGCCCCAGTAGCGCTGACGGGAGATGAGCCAGTCACGCAGGCGGTACTGGACAGAGCGCTTGCCGGTGCCGGCGGACTCAAGGTCGGCCACGATGGCAGCCTCGCCCTCGGAATGCTTACCGCCCATCATGCCGGTGTACTTACCGGACTGAACGAGCCTGCCCTCGCAGGTGAGCGCCTCGTCCCAGTCGACGGAAGTCACGCGCGTGCCCTGCTCGTCCTTGAGGTCCTCATACAGCGGGTCGTCCTCGGAGAGGATGATGGGCACTATGGGCAGGTCATACTTCTTGGCGAAATCGAAATCGCGCGCGTCGCCGCAGGGCACGGCCATGACGGCACCGGTGCCGTAGTCGGAGATGACGTAGTCGGCCACCCACACGGGAACCTTGGCGCCCGAGACGGGGTTGATGACATAGCGGCCCGTGAAAGCGCCATGCTTCTCGAGCGTACCCTGGGCGCGCTCGACGGCGGAGATGTGCTTGGCACCCTCGACGACCTCACGCACGCCAGCCTCGTACTCGGTGCCCTCGACCAGGTCCATCAGGCCCTTGTACTCGGGGGCGAGTAGGAAGAACGTGTTGCCGAACAGTGTGTCGGCACGGGTGGTGAAGACGGTAATCTTGCCCTCATCGCCCTCGATTGGGTTGCCATCGACGTCGCACAGCGTGAAGTCGACCTCGGCGCCCTCGGAGCGGCCGATCCAGTTGGCCTGCATCTGCTTGACGCGCTCGGGCCAACCGGGGAGCTTCTCCAGGTCGTCGAGGAGCTCCTGAGCGTAGGCGGTGATCTTGATGTACCACTGCTCGAGGTCGCGCTTCTCCACCTCGGAGTCGCAACGCCAGCAGCGGCCCTCGGTCACCTGCTCGTTGGCGAGCACGGTCTCGCACTTGGGGCACCAGTTGACCGGGTTCTTCTTGCGGTAGACCAGACCGCGCTCCCACAGCTTCTCGAAGATCCACTGGCCCCAACGGTAGTAATCGGGGCTGCACGTCTTAACCAGGCGATCCATGTCGTAGGAAAAGCCCATGCGCTTCATGGTGGCGAGGGCCTGGTCCATGTTCTTATAGGTCCACGCGGCGGCCTGGGTGTTGTGCTTGATAGCCGCGTTCTCGGCGGGAAGGCCGAAAGCGTCGAAACCGATGGGATGCAGCACGTCGTAGCCGCGCATACGGGCCTGGCGGGCCATGGCGTCGCCGATGGTGTAGTTGCGGGCGTGGCCCATGTGTAGGTCACCCGAAGGATACGGGAACATCTCGAGGACGTACTTCTTGGGCTTGGTGGAATCGGTGTCCACAGCGAAGAGATTCTGCTCCTCCCAGGACTTCACCCACTTTTCCTCAATGGCCTGCGCGTCGTAAGCCGGGATCTCCCCCGCCGCGCGACCGGCGTGATCGTGCTCGTGGCAATCGCACATGGTTGGCTCCTATCGTTCAAGCGCCGGGGCCGCTCGGGGGCCGCCGCGCCGCGTCGGTAATGTTCAAGAGTTTAACAGGTCTGAGGACCTCGCATAACAACGATGGGGCCCACGCGGACGATTCCCGCGCGGGCCCCACTTCCGACTCTCTATTGGCCGGCGAGGTTTAGTTGTAGCTCACCGTCTGCTGGGAGTCCTTGACCACGACGTCGTGGGCGCCGCCCTCGACGATGGAGGTGGCGGAAACGAGGGTGAGACGGGCCTTGTCCTGCAGCTCGGGGATGGAGAGCGCACCGCAGTTGCACATGGTGGACTTGACCTTGTACAGGGTGCCGTTCACGCCGTCCTTGAGGGAGCCGGCGTAGGGCACGTAGGAGTCGACGCCCTCGACGAAGGAGAGCTTCTGGGCGCCGCCCAGGTCGTAACGCTGCCAGTTGCGAGCACGCGCGGAACCCTCGCCCCAGTACTCCTTCATGTACTGGCCGTTGACGTTGACGCGAGACGTCGGGGACTCGTCGAAGCGGGCGAAATAGCGGCCGAGCATGAGGAAGTCGGCACCCATGGCGAGCGCCAGGGTCATGTGGTAGTCGTAGACGATGCCGCCGTCGGAGCAGACGGGCACGTAGACGCCGGTCTCCTCGAAGTACTCATCGCGGGCGCGGCAGACGTCGATCAGCGCGGTGGCCTGGCCACGGCCGATGCCCTTGGTCTCACGGGTGATGCAGATGGAGCCGCCGCCGATACCGACCTTGATGAAGTCGGCACCGCAATCGGCCAGGAAGCGGAAGCCGTCGGCGTCGACGACGTTGCCCGCGCCGACCTTGACGGAATCGCCGTAGTTCTCGCGGATCCACTCGATGGTACGCTTCTGCCACTCGGAGTAACCCTCGGAGGAGTCGATGCACAGCACGTCGGCACCGGCCTCGACGAGCAGCGGCACGCGCTCGGCGTAGTCACGGGTGTTGATGCCCGCGCCGACCATGTAGCGCTTGTTGGCATCGAGCAGCTCGTTGGGGTTGGTCTTGTGGGAGTCGTAGTCCTTGCGGAAGACGATGCCGACCAGATGGTCGTTGTCGTCGACGACGGGCAGGGCGTTGAGCTTCTTGTCCCAGATGAGGTCGTTGGCGTCCTTGAGGGTGATGTCCTTGTCGCCCACGATGAGCTCGGCGCGAGGGGTCATGAACTCGGAGACGAGCTTGGAGTGATCATCGCGGCTGGGGCGGTAATCGCGGCTGGTGACGATGCCGAGGAGCTTGCCGGTGGGGGTGCCGTCATCGGTAACGGGCATGGTGGAGTGACCGGTGCGGTCCTTGAGCTGCATGACCTGCTCCATGGTCATGTCGGGCGTAAGGGTGGAGTCGGACTGCACGAAACCGGCCTTGTGGTCCTTGACGGCCTTGACCATGGCGGCCTCGGACTCGGGGGTCTGGGAACCGTAGATGAAGGAGATGCCGCCCTCGGTGGCCAGGGCGACGCCCATGTCCACGCCGGAGACGGACTGCATAATGGCGGAGACCATGGGGATGTTCAGCGTGATCTCGGGCTCCTCGCCGCGCTTGAAGCGGGTCAGCGGGGTCTTGAGGGAGACGTTCGTGGGAACGCACTCAGCGGAGGAGTATCCGGGGACGAGCAGATACTCAGAGAAAGTATGGGATTCACCAGGGAAAAACGTTGCCATGTCGCTCCTTCGACTCTTTGCTGCCGACGCGGCGGCGACTCCTTGCCGCCGTGCCATTCGCTCCCGATACAAGTGGGGGTATTGTAGCGCAGAGCCACTGCTACAATGGCTCTCGTTGCCAGACTTCAAATGGTCTGCCCAATCTCAATGTCTCTCCGACGCCGCCTTCGGCCAATCGACACACCCGCCCGCATCCCGGATTCGCGTAAGGGCGCCTCGATGCCGCCCGAAAAAGACGCAAGGATCTTATCGGCGATGGCGCGGGCCCTGCGCCATCGCGACCGTACCACCAGCTTGGAGCCCATATGTCGCTTTCCGCCCACGCCCGACTCACCATCTCCGACGACGACCGCGACCTGCCCGGTGCTTTCGGCGGCGGGTGCGCCTCACTGCTGGAGGGCGTCGCCGAAGAGGGCTCGCTCAACCGTGCGGCGAAACGCATGGGCATGGCGTATTCCAAGGCGTGGAGAATCGTACGCGAGGCCGAGGGGCATCTGGGCTGCGAACTGCTCGCCCGCGACGGTGCGCGCGGCTCGGTGCTCACCCCTGAGGGCGAACATGCCCTCCACGCCTATCGAACCCTCCAGGCAGAGCTCGACGCGATGATCGCGAAGCGCCTCACCGAGCTGTTTTAGCCACCTCGGGTACGAGCACCTTCCTGGCAAAAGCTCGGACAGGGCAACTACAACCCCAAAAACGCCTTGATGCCGATCAGGATGAGCACGATGGCCTCCTACGGCTGCGGAGGATTGCGGAACCAGCGCATGGCCTGATCGAGATCGTCGGCTATAGCGAGGGGGTCATCGAGGCCGGCGAATATGCGAACCGCGCTCCCCTGCCACCCATCGCGCGCATGCAGGCGCGTGCGGGGTCCGCCGGCGTGGCAATCTCGGCCGCTGAGACGACAGCGCCCGATGAAATCCCCCGCCGTGGCGCCCCAGTCCCCAGGGAGCTCGAAATCGACGGCGGGGCCGAAGCCGTGACGCAGCACGCGCTCAGCCAGCGAGCGATCGGGATGTGTGGCGAGACCGGGGTAATCGACCCGGACCAAACCATCACAACAGGCAAGGTACTCAGCGAGGGCGCGCGCATGATCGAAATGGCGCTGCATACGCGTCGAGACGCTATCGAGTCCATGGGCGATGACCTCGAGATCGGCCTGAGCCAACGCGCAAGAAGGCTGGTCCCCCACGCGAGCGACCGCGCGAGCACCACGTGCGGAAAGCGCAACCACCTTGCGATCGAGTAACCCGCCAGCAACGCGGTCGAGCGCCTCGCACTGCACGTCGGCACCAAGCTCGAAAGCATGGCAACCGAAATGCGACGGCACGGTGATGTCAACCCACATAAGACCGTCGTGGGCATAAACCTCACGAGACTCGGCACGGACATCCGCCACGCGAAGGCCCGTGCCGCCGACCATATCAGCCAAACGGTCTTCGTCCGCCATGACGCCAAGGCGCGCGAGCGCCTCGTCGACGCGATCGCCGTACACGAAGACGGCGATCTCGGCGCAAACGAGCTGCGCATATCGGGTCTCGAGTTCCTGTTGAGCCATCACGCTGAAACCGCCCTTCCTCTCCTGGACAGTGGGCCCGAAGCATAACGCACGCCGCGCCGAGCCCGTGGGGCCCGAGGCGGCGTGCGCATCATAACAATGAACCCGGTTGCGTCCTACGCGCGCGTACGGGTCTCCTCAACGACCTTGGCAATGAACTCATCGACGGCCATCGGAACGGTCTCGTTGGAACGGTCGCGGACGGAGATGTTGCCGGCCTCGACCTCCTTCTCGCCCAGGATCAGCATGTAGGGCACGCGATCGACGCCGCGGGCCTCGCGAATCTTGTAGCCGATCTTCTCGTCGCGATCGTCGCACACCACGCGGATGCCGGCGGCCTCGAGCTGCTCGGTGACCTGGTGAGCGTAGTCGCGGCTCTTCTCAGATACGGGCAGGACCTTGACCTGCATGGGGGCGAGCCAAACCGGGAACTTGCCGGCATAATGCTCGATCAGGATGCCGATGAAGCGCTCGATGGAGCCGAAGCACACGCGATGCAGCATGATGGGGCGCTTCTTCTCGCCGTCGGCATCCACGTAGGTGAGGTCGAAGTTCTGCGGCATCTGGAAGTCCAGCTGCACGGTACCGCACTGCCAGGTGCGGCCGAGGGAGTCCTCCAGGTGGAAGTCGATCTTGGGACCGTAGAAGGCGCCGTCACCCTCGTTGACCACGTAATCCATGCCCAGCTTATCGAGCGCGACCTTGAGGCCCTCCTCGGCGGCGGCCCAGTCCTCGTCGGAACCCATGGAGTCCTCGGGACGGGTGGAGAGCTCGACGTGGTACTTGAATCCGAACTTCTGGTACACGGAGTCGATCAGGCGCACGACGCCCACGATCTCGTCGGTGAGCTGCTCGGGCGTGACGAACAAGTGCGCGTCATCCTGGTTGAAGCAGCGGACGCGGAACAGGCCGTGCAGGGCGCCCCTGAGCTCGTGGCGGTGCACCAGGCCGATCTCGCCGGCGCGGATGGGCAGCTCGCGGTAGCTATGCGGCTTGGAGCTGTAGACGAGCACACCGCCCGGGCAGTTCATGGGCTTGATGCAGTACTCCTCGTCGTCGATCATCGTGGAGTACATGTTGTCCTTGTAGTGGTCCCAGTGACCGGAGGTGAGCCACAGGCTCTTGTTCATGATCTGGGGCGTGGAAATCTCGACGTACCCAGCCTTGTGATGGATCTCGCGCCAGTAGTCGAGCAAGGTGTTCTTGAGAACCATGCCGTTGGGCAGGAAGAACGGGAAGCCGGGGGCCTCGTCGCGCATCATGAACAGGTCCATCTCGCGACCGATGCGTCGATGGTCACGCTTCTTGGCCTCCTCGAGGAGGGTGAGGTGCGCCTCCAGCTCATCCTTGGTGGCGAAAGCCGTGCCGTTGATGCGCGTGAGCATCTTGTTGTTGGCATCGTTTTTCCAGTAGGCACCAGACACGCCGGTGAGCTTGAAGGCCTTGAGGGCCTTGGTATAGGTGAGGTGCGGTCCGACACACATGTCGATGTAATCGCCCTGCTGGTAGAAGGTGATGCGAGCGTCATCGGCCAGGTCACCGATGTGCTCGACCTTATACTTCTCACCGCGCTCCTCCATGAGGGCGATGGCCTCCTCGCGGGGCAGCTCGAAGACCTGGAACTTAAGGTTCTCCTTGACGATCTTCTTCATCTCGGCCTCGATGGTGGGCAGATCGTCCTCGGAGATCTTCTTATCGCCGAGGTCGACGTCGTAATAGAAGCCGTTGTCGGTCGCGGGACCGTAGGCGAAGTCGGCCTCGGGGTAGAGGTGCTTGATGGCCTGGGCCATGATGTGGGCGGCGGAATGGCGGATGACGTGCTGGGCCTCGTCGGCCTCAACCTCGGCCACGGAGCCGTCGTTGTACAGTGCCTTCATATCTAGAGCCTTTCCGATACGGTGCATTACCTCTGTAACTTTTCCAGTGTACCCGTTTGCCCGCGCAATTGCGCCTCCAATCCAGAAGAGCGCCAAGAAGCACGGAATAGGAACGCACCCGCCATCCAAAGGGTGACGGGTGCGTTACGGCGCGGTTCATCGGCCCCGTGCAGCGCACGGGGGAAGCTCGCGCCTATTGGATGTGAGTTCGGCAGAAGGGGCAGACCTTCCAGTGCGCCTCCAGCGGGCGCTTGCACGTGGGGCAGACGTTGCGGACCTGCGTGTTGCACACCGGGCAGACGATGAAGTCCTTCTCGATGGTGGTGCCGCAGTTGGGGCAGCTGCCATACTGGGCGAGCTGACGCTCGCGCAGCGCCATGTCGAGCTCCTGCTCCTCGCGATCCGCCACGTAGGACGCCGGGCGCATCACGATATAGGCCATAAGGCCAACGAACGGGACGAGAGCGAGCAGGCCCCAGGCCCAAAACGCCTGGACGCCGCGACGCTTCGCGTCGATGAAGACATACACGACGGAGAGCAGGTAGAGAGCGACCACGAAGGCGATGAAGCCGTACATGGCAAACATCAACTGCGGGGACATGAGCTCCTCGATGTACTTGGACATGAGCCTCACCTTTCAGCCGGTTGCGAGATTGCAAAGCTGTTCATAATCGCACCGTATTGTATACCACCCGCCCCCTCATCGGAAACGACCGGCAACCGCGCACGTTAACGACACAGCGGACCCATCGACCACCGCGACCGCGCAGCGCCGGGGCCGTTTGCGGACCTAGCCGCCCGCTCGCCCGATTGGCCCTGGCGAAGATAAACGACACGCGTAGCATTATTTGTTGACACTTTGTCTATAGAATGCACCGGCCACGGCCCACGGACACGCGCCCGGTGCTCAGACGGGAGCGGCACTATGGAACCTAGGTACGACATCGCCATCGTAGGCGCGGGCATCACCGGTTGCGCCATCGCACGGCAGCTCGCGCGATACGACAAGACGATATGCCTCATCGAGGCGACCGACGACATCGCGCTCGGGGCATCGAAGGCCAACGGCGGCCTGATCCACGCCGGATACGACCCCGCCCCCGGAACGATGAAGGCGAAGATGAACGCCCGCGGGTGCGAGCTGTACGGCACGTGGTCAAAGGAACTCGGTTTCCTGTTCCAGCGCACGGGCTCCCTCGTTCTCGGCTTTACCGACGAGGACCTCGCCACCCTCGAGCACCTGCGCGACAACGGCCTGGCCAACGGCGTCCCCCACCTCGAGATCGTCGGCCCCGATCGCATCGCCGAATTGGAACCGCGCGCCAATCCGGACGCCACCTGCGCCCTATGGTGCCCCTCCACCGGCTATGTCGACCCGTTCGAGGTTGCCATCGCCGCAGCCGAGAACGCCGTAGCCAACGGAGCCGCCTTCTTGCGCGGCGCCCCAGTAACGGCCATCGCCCGCCCGGAAGAGGAGGAGTTCGTCCTCTCCACGCCCAAGGGAGACGTTCGATGCGAGATCTTGATCAACGCCGCCGGCAGCGGCGCGGGCGAGATCTCGCGCATGGCCGGAGATCGCGGGCTGCGCATGGTATGGCGCCAAGGCAACATCGCCGTACTCGACAAGGAGCCCCGCGCCATCATGCCGCTCTACCCGGTGCCGACCCCGGTTTCCAAGGGCGTCATCGTCACGGGGACCGTGCACGGCAACACGGTCATCACCGCCACCGCCGAGATGCGAGAGCAAGGCGACAAGGACACGTACGCCGGCGATGTGGAGGCCCTGCTCTCCGGCGCGCGCAAGCTCGTACCAGACCTGGATACCCGCCGCGTCGTCCGCACCTTCGCAGGGGGCCGCGCCGCACTTGAGAAAACGAACGACTTCCTCATCGAAGCCTCCGAGTCCACGCCTGGTCTGTTCCACGCCGCAGGAATCCAGTCCCCCGGCGTCGCAAGCGCACCGGCGGTTGCCGAGCGCATGGAGCAGCTCCTGCGCGAGGCGGGCGTTGAGCTCGTCGAACGCGCCGATTGGAACCCCATCCGCCGCATGCCGGACGACTTCGACCTCGCCCCCCTCGAGCGCAAGGAGGAGCTCATCGAGGCGGACCCGGCATGGGGCCGCATCGTATGCCGTTGCGAGACGGTGCCGGAGGCCGAAATCGTCGCCGCCATCCACCGCAAGCCGGGCGCCATCTCGGTCGAGGGCGTCAAACGCCGCTGCCGCGCCGGCATGGGCCGCTGCCAGAGCGGCTTCTGTCAAAGTCGCGTCGTGGAGATCCTCGCCCGCGAACTCGGTGTCGCCCCCTCCGAAGTCCCGCTGGAAGACACGGGCTCATGGATCGTCGACGGACCGCTCAAGAACCCGGGCGCCCACATGGGCGCCATCGCCGAGGAGGACTGCTAGCATGGCTCAGATTAAAACAGGCGATTACGACGTCGTCGTCATCGGCGGCGGCCCCGCGGGCATGGGAGCTGCCCTCGCAGCGCACGAAGCCGGCGCGTCGACCGTAGTCATCGAGCGCAACGAGCATCTTGGCGGCATCCTGCGCCAGTGCATCCACCCCGGCTTCGGCCTCACCCATTTCAAAGAAGAGCTCACCGGCCCCGAATACGCCCAGCGTTTCATCAACCGCGTGCGCGAGGCCGGCATCGATGTCATGCTCGGGTCCATGGCGCTCGGCATCGACGAAGGCGGACGAGAAGACGCGGCACACAGCGTCACCGTCATGGGCGAAGACGGTATGGTCCGCCTCACCTGCCGCTCGGTGGTGCTCGCCATGGGCTGTCGCGAGCGCACCCGCTTCGAGATCAAAATCCCGGGCAGCCGTCCTGCCGGTGTATACACCGCGGGCCTCGCCCAGCGTTACATTAACATCGAGAACCTGCGCCCCGGACACCGCGTCGTGATCTTGGGGTCGGGCGACATCGGTCTCATCATGGCGCGTCGATGCGCCCTGGAAGGCCTCGAAGTCGAGGGCGTCTACGAGCTCATGCCCTATGCCAACGGGCTGCACCGCAACGTCAAGAACTGCCTTGAGGACTTTGGGATCCCGCTGCACCTATCCACCACCGTCACGCGCGTGATCGGTCGAGACCGCGTCGAGGCCGTCGAGGTCTCGAACGTTGGAGAGGACCTCTCCCCTATCCCCGGAACCAAGCGCATCATTCCCTGCGACACGCTGCTGCTCTCCGTTGGCCTCATCCCCGAAAACGAGCTCGCCCGAGCCGCCGGGGTCGAGATCGACCCGCGCACACGCGGCGCACGCGTGGATCAGGACCTGCAAACGAACGTCGACGGCATCTTCTCCTGCGGAAACGTCTTGCAGGTACACGACCTCGCCGACAACGTCACCGCCGAGGCGACGCGCGCGGGAGCGGCCGCGGCCGCCCACGCCCTCGGCACGGTGAGACCCGATGATCTCTCAGAACCCGTGACCCTCGAGCCCGGCGGCATGGCCGGCTACATCGTGCCGGCCCGCATCAACCGAACGGCAGCCACGAAGGCGTTCTTCCGCGTGCGTCGCCCCCTCGAGCACGCCCAGCTCGTGATCCGTGCGGGCGATGCCGTTCTCTTCCGCGGCAAGACGCGCGACTACAAGCCGAGCACCATGGAAGCGGCCCCCATAACGCCCAAGATGCTCGCCGCCGTGAAACCGGGCGAGACCCTGACCGTATCCATCGACCCCGTGGAAGAAGCGTGATGTCCCATGACGAGCACTGAGACGTTCCACTGCACGACCTGCCCATCCGAATGCCTGCTCACGGTATGCGTGGAGCGAGACGGGAACGGAGTCGCGCGCGTCACGAGCGTACATGGCAACCGGTGCCCGCGCGGCAAGCGCTTCGCCGAGCAGGAAGTCGTGTGCCCGATGCGCATTCTGGCCACGACGGTCGTGGTCGAAGGCGGAGACGAGCACCTCGTCCCCGTGCGAACCTGCTCCCCCATTCCCCGCGCCCTGCACAAGGACGCCATGGAAACCATACGGGAGCTGCGCGTTTCCGCCCCCGTGCGCATGGGGGACATCATTGCCGCCAACCTGCTCGACACGGGCGTCGACCTGGTCGCGAGTATGGACGTAGGACTCGCATAGGCTTCCGCACGCCGGCACAGTCGCATAGAAGATTTGAACGCAACCCTTAGGCTCAACCTCAGCTTGAGGGTTGCCTTATACTGATACCGTCAACGAGAAAAGGCGGTTGTTACATGGCACGTGCCACCATGAGAGGGATTTGTACGCACAGAGGGCGGATCGCATGCGTCGCGGGGCTCACGGCGGCGCTCGCCCTGGGCACCGGCATACCCGCACTCACGAGCGCACCCGAGCCCGCACTGGCCGCAACGGCGGCGACGCGCGGCGAGCTCGCCTCCCTGCAAAAAGAGGTCTCCCGTGCCGCCGGCACCTACGCCGACGCCACGTCACGCGCCGCCGAGCTCAACGAGCAGGTGCGAACGGCCGCCGACGATATCCTTCGCATTGAGCAGGAGCTCATGCCGCAGGTGCAGAACCGCGCCGCCCTGGCAGCACGCGAGCTGTACAAACGCCATGCGTCCAACGGCGGCGCCCTCTCCATGCTCCTCAACGCCGGTTCCTTCGCCGATTTCCTCAGCATGACCAAGTACCTGGGCACCGTGCAGAGCGCCAACATCGCCGCTCTCGACGAGCTGCATGCACTCGAAGATGAGCTCAACGGCAAGCTCGCGGATCTGAGCTCCGCGAAAGACGAGGCCGACCTGCAACTCTCCCGTGCGCAGGACGCGCTCGACACCGCGCAATCCGCAGCCGCCAAGATCCAGGCGAAGGCGAATGCCGAAGACGCCGAGGAGGCCGAGATCGCGCGTCAGGCCGCCGAGCAGGCGGCCCAGCTGCAGGCGCAGCAAAACGCGAGCCAGAACAGGCCCAGCGCTCCGGCACCCGACACGGGCTCAAACAACGCCGGCACCACAACCCCGCAGGCACCCAACACACCGGCGGCACCCAAGCCCGAAGACACCACCACGCCACCCGCGCCCCCGGCGCCCCCTGTAACGCCAACGCCTCCGGCGCCGCCGGCCATCACATGGAAGACGGGCGTGGCATCCTATTACGGCATCGGCGACGGATTCATGGGCGGCACGACCGCTAACGGCGAGACGGTCACCGAGACCTCGATGGGCATCGCGATGCTCAACGTCCCGTTCGGCACCCGCGTCGAGATTCGCTATGGCGGCCGTTCGGTGATCGCCTATGTGAACGACCGCGGCCCTTATGTGCACGGTCGCGTGATCGACATGCAGCCCGCCGTGGCCCGCGCCCTGAACTTCCTGAGCGTGGGCGTGGCGACCGTCCAGTACCGTTTCCTGTAGCGAGAATCGCCCTTACCTGAGCAGACCCGCGACCTCGCCTGCAAGCGTGATGGTGCCGGCCGCGATGATAGGCTCCCCCGCCTCCGTGAGGGCGTCGAGCGCCTCGCGAACCGAAGGGTAGACAGCGATGACATCCGTATGCGGACGATTGAGCGCGTCGAGCTCACCGTAGACGAGCTGGGCGAGCTCCCCAGCAGACAGGGCGCGATCGCTCGCCGTGGCACCCACCACGATACGGGGAAACTCCGGCACGAGCACATCAAGGATGCCCCGTACGTCCTTGTCCGAGAGCGCGGCGAGGAGCAGTACGGGCCGCGCTTCGCGCTCAGGCTCGGCCTCGCGAACCGCATTGATAAAATTCTCGCAGCTCTGCGGATTGTGGCATGCATCGACCAATACGAACGGGTCAACGCGGACCACGTCGAAACGACCCGGTATGGGACAGGACTCGAGAGAGACGGCGAGCGAGGACGCATCGAGCGGGCGGCCCAGATACCCTTCCGCCAGCGCTATGGCACAGGCGGCGTTCTGCGGCTGGTAAGCGGGTTTGTGCATTGAGACCTCGTACGTGGCACGAGCGGTCTCGGTCGAAAACGAAACCGTGCCGTCGATGCCCACGGGCAATTCGACGACCGTATGTCCCACAACCCAGGGTACGACACCGCAGGCATCGCAACGTGCGCGCATCACGCGCTCGACGCTCGGCTCATGCGTGCCCTCGCCGAGCACGACCGTGCGACCGGGCTTGATGACGGCGGCCTTCTCGCTCGCAATCTCCTCGAGCGTATCGCCCAGGATATGCGTGTGATCGAGCCCGATGCCCGTGATGGCCACGGCCACGGGGTCGGTGGCGCTCGTGGCGTCCCAACGACCGCCCAGGCCCACTTCGAGCACGGCCACATCGACTCTCGCCTCGGCGAACACGACCATAGCGGCCGCAGTCAGGAGGTCGAACGGCGTGATGGTGTAGGTCGGCTCGCCCGAGGCTGCGCGGCGTTCGTTCACGCGACGGCCCGCCTCTGCGGCAGCGGAGACGCCGTGCGCGAATGCAGAGGGGCTCACCACACCGCCATCGACTTCCATGCGCTCCTCATAGCGCACGAGCTGGGGGGAGGTGTACAGCGCCGTTCGCAGTCCCTCTCCGCGCAGAATCGCCGCGGTGAACCGAGTGGTCGACGTCTTACCGTTGGTTCCCGCAACCTGGATGCAATCGAAGTATTCGTCGGGCCGACCGAGCTCATCGAGCATATCGATGACGGTCTCAAGCAGCGGGCCCGCCTCGCCGACGATCTTTCCGGTGTCGGCGGCGATTGTCACCGCCCGCTCGTAGGAAAGCTCCTCGAACCCGAACGGCACGACATAGGCACCTTCGCGCTTCATATCAATCCCCTATTCGCGCACATCGCGGCCGTAGACGAACCAATAGGCGGCCGCCACAGCCGCACCTCCCACAATGTTGCCGAGCGTGACGAACATGAGGTTGGATACCATGCCCGCAAGCGGGATCGCGCCGACGCCCAGCATGGACTGTGCGGCAACGCCCAAAGGAAGGAAGAACATGTTCGCAACGGAGTGCTCGAATCCCAGCACCACGAAGGACACGACCGGTAGAATCGTCGCGGCGAGCTTGTCGCACACCGTCTTGCCGGCACTGCCCATCCAAACGCCCAGGCACACAAGGACGTTGCACAGGACACCGCGCGCAAAGGCGGTCGCAGGGTCGAGCGAGGCCTTGGAGAGTGCGACGGCATAGGCGAGCTCGCCCACCGAACCCTCCTGCATGGAGAGGAATCCCGAGGCGAGAAGCAATGCGACGGCGAGCAGCGCGCCCACGGCGTTGCCCGCGTACACGACGGCCCACTTGCGGACCATCTTCATCATCGGGTACCGACCGTCGAGCGCGCCGATGAGCATGAGGCAATTGCCCGTGAACAGCTCGGCACCGGCGACGAGCACGAGAAACAGGCCCAGGCAAAACGCCAGGCCGCCCAGGATGAGCGACACCGACGGTGAGAGCGTGGAATCCGCTCGGACCATCAGCATGAAGGACGCACCGAGCGCGACGAAGGCGCCCGCGAGGATCGCGAGCACAAACGCCCGTCCACGCGCAAGCTTGGCCTTGGCGAACCCGATGTGGACGAACGCCTCCTGAGTCTTAGCCGGCGGCAGCATCACCGTGCCGGTCTCGTTTTCAGCCATCATTTCCCCCTGTTCCGTATGCAACACAAACCCCGCCGCAACCGATGCGGCGGGGCTCGAATCAACGTATGGACCGATTACTCAAAGTCGGCGAGCTGCGCCTTGACCGCGGCGATGGTCTCGGTGAGCTCGGCGGCGCGCTCGCGCTTCTTTGCGACGACCTCGGGCGCGGCCTTGGCGATGAAGCCCTCGTTGCCCAGGGTGCGCTCGGCGGCGGCGAGCTCCTTTTCCGCCGTGGCAAGCTCCTTGTTCAGACGGGCCTTCTCGGCGTTGAAGTCGACCAAATCGCCCACGACGACATAAGCATCGAAATCGGCGCCGGCAAGTGCGATGGCGGCAGCAGGCTTCTCAAAGCCCTCGGAGGCGCGCACGGAAAGCTCGCTGATGTTGGCCAAGCCGCAGATGAAGTCGGCCATGCCCTCGATGGCCTCGGCGACCTCGGCGCTCGCGGCCTTGACGACCACGGGCAAAGCCTCCTTGGGGCTCAGGCGGTAGCGAGCGCGGGTGGAGCGGGCGTCGGACACGACGGCGCGGGCGAGCTCGAAGGAGCGCTCGGCCTCCTCATCGATGAAGCGCTCAAAGGCCTCGGGCTCGGGCCATGCGGCGACCATGAGGGCCTCGGCGCGCTCGATGACGCCATCCTCGTTCATATCCAGCCAGCTGGCGGGCATCTGATCCCAAATGGCCTCGGTGACGAACGGCATGAGCGGGTGCATGAGGCGCATCGACGCATCGAGCACGAAGATCAGGTTGCGCTGGGCCTGCAGGCGCGCCGCATCGTCCTTGAGGCGGGTCTTGGTGACCTCAACGTACCAGTCGCAGACCTCGTTCCAGAAGAAGTTCTGGACGCCGCGCGCCATCTCGCCAAAGGTGTACTTCTCAATACCCTCAGTCACCATACGCGTGGCCTTGGCCAGGCGGCTGAACATCCAGGCGTCGGCCGCGGTCTCGGCGACGGGCTCGCCCGGGGTGTAGCCATCCATGTTCATAAGCAGGAAACGGCTGGCATTCCAGATCTTGGTGACAAAGGAGCGGGCCTGCTCGGTACGGGCCGAACCCTTGAGGGCCTTCGTCTTCTTATCGATGTCGGCGTCGAACTTGACGTCCTGGTTGGTGGTGCACAGCGTGAGCAGGTTGTAGCGCATGGCATCGGCACCGTACATGTCGATGAGGTCCATGGGGTTCACACCGTTGCCCTTGGACTTGGACATGCGGCTACCGTCCTTGGCGAGGATCGTGGGGTAGATCACGACGTCATGGAACGGGACCTCGTCGAGGAAGTACAGCGAGCTCATGACCATGCGGGCGACCCACAGTGCGATGATGTCGCGCGCGGTGACGAGCGCCGTGGTGGGATGATGGCCCTCGAGTTGCTCGGGATGCTGCGGCCAGCCCTGCGTGGCGAAGGTCCACAGCTGGGAGCTGAACCAGGTGTCCAGCACGTTCTCGTCCTGGTGGACATGGGTGCAGCCGCACTTGGGGCAGACCGTCACGTCGTCCATGCAGGCGTCCTCCCAGCCACACTCCTCGCAGTAGAACACGGGAATGCGGTGGCCCCACCACAGCTGACGGGAGATGCACCAGTCTTTCAGGTTCTCCATCCAGGTGGTGTAGGTCTCGGTCCAGCGGGCCGGGTGGAAGGTCACGCGACCATCCTGGACGGCCTTGAGCGCGGGCTCCTTGAGCTTGTCCACGGCGACGAACCACTGCTCGGAGAGCCAGGGCTCGAGCGTTTGGTCGCAGCGGTAGCAATGCATGACGGAATGATCGTGCTCATCCACGTGATCGAGCAGGTCGTGCTCCTCGAACCACGCCAGGACGGCCTCACGGCACTCGTCGCGCGTCATGCCGGTGAACTCGCCATAGCCCTCGACGACGACGGCATGCTCGTCGAAGATGTTGATCTTCTCCAAGCCGTGAGCCTCGCCCATCGCATAGTCGTTGGGGTCGTGCGCCGGGGTGACCTTGACAAAGCCGGAGCCGAAATCCGGGTCGACGTGCCAATCGTCGAAAATCGGGATCTCGCGGTCGACGATGGGCAGCTTGACCGACTTGCCCACGAACGCCGCCTTCTCGGGGTCCTTGCTCGAAACAGCGATACCGGTATCGCCGAGCATGGTCTCGGGGCGCGTGGTGGCGACGACGATGTACTCCTGGCCGTTGACCGGCTCGGTCAAGGGATAGCGCAGGTGCCAAAGATGGCCCTTCTCGTCCTTGTACTCCGCCTCGTCGTCGGAGATGGCGGTGGTGCAGTCGGGGCACCAGTTGACGATGCGTTTACCGCGATAAATCAGGCCGTCGTGGTACCAGTCGCAAAAGACCTTGCGGACCGCCTCGGCGTACTCGTCATCCATGGTGAAGCGCTCACCATCGAAGTCGACGGAGCAACCCATGCGCTTGATCTGCTCGACAATGGTGCCGCCGTACTCGTGCGTCCAATCCCAGCAGGCATCGAGGAACTTCTCGCGCCCGATCTCCAGGCGGGAAACACCCTCGCTCTTCAGCTTCTTATCCACCTTGGTCTGCGTGGCGATACCGGCGTGGTCGGTGCCGAGAATCCAGCGGGTGGAGCGACCGCGCATGCGGGCCATGCGAACGATGGCGTCCTGGATGGAGTCGTCGGTGGCGTGACCCATGTGCAGGATGCCCGTGACGTTGGGCGGCGGGATGGTGACGGTGCAATCGCCCACGCCCTCGCGACGCTTGTAGTAGCCGCCGTCGAGCCACTTCTGCAGGATAGCCGGCTCGTTAACCGCCGGATCGTAATTCTTGGGCATCTCTTCTGCCATAGCCATGCTCCCGAAGAGTCGAAGTTTGCGTAATTGCTCAACAGGATAGCACGTGGGAGATGCGCTTTGGAGGCTGGCACGCCATTGCTCACGGGCAAATCCCGTAAAGGCATCAAAAGAAAAACGGCTGACACATGGCCAGCCGTTTCAAAGGTAGACAACGCATGCATGCGCATCGAAGTGCTAGTCGAGGTCGATATCGGACCCGGCATAGACGCGACGCGGCTGCTCCTCGCCGCGGACCGCCGCGGCGGTAACGACGACACGGAGAACGCCCTCCTCGCTCGGGAGGTCGAACATGGTCTGCTGGAGCAGCTCCTCGCAAATCGAACGCAGACCGCGGGCACCGGTCTTACGCGCGAGTGCCTTCTTGGCGATCTCGTGCAGCGCGTCGGGCTCGAACACGAGCTCCACGCCCTCGAGAGAGAACATGCGACGATACTGCTTGACCACGGCGTTCTTGGGCTCGGTGAGGATACCCACGAGATCGTCCTCGGAGAGGGCCTGGGTCTGCGTGATGACCGGCGTACGGCCGATGAACTCGGGAATCATGCCGAAGTTGTTGAGGTCCTCGGGCAGCACCTGCCTGAGCAGGACGTTCTCGTCCTTGGACGTGGGCCCGGCGATCTCGGAGTTGAAGCCGATGCCCTGGTTGCCAACGCGATCGGAGATGATCTTGTCCAAGCCCACGAACGCGCCGCCGCAGATGAACAGGATGTTGGTGGTGTCGATCTGGAGCAGCTCCTGCTGCGGGTGCTTGCGCCCGCCAGTGGGCGGAACGCTCGCGACGGTGCCCTCGAGAATCTTGAGGAGTGCCTGCTGCACACCTTCGCCGGAGACATCGCGCGTGATGGAGAGGTTCTCGGCCTTGCGGGCGATCTTGTCGATCTCATCCACGTAGATGATGCCGATCTGCGCGCGGTCGATATCGCCGTCTGCCGCGGTGATGAGCTTGAGCAGGATGTTCTCAACGTCCTCGCCCACATAACCGGCCTCGGTGAGGGCCGTGGCGTCGGCGATGGCGAAGGGAACCTCGAGCACGCGGGCCAGCGTCTGCGCGAGCAGCGTCTTGCCGGTGCCCGTGGGGCCGAGGAGCAAGATGTTACTCTTGGCAAGCTCGACATCCTCGTCGACGGCATGGGCGCCCAGGGAACCCTCGGCGGTATCGCCCATCAAAACTCGACGATAATGGTTGTACACAGCCACGGACATGGCGCGCTTGGCGTCCTCCTGGCCCATGACATACTGGGACAGCGCGTCGTAGATCTCGTGCGGGGTGGGCACGCGGGTGATGATGCGCTCGGCGGTCTCGCGCATGGTGGGGGCCGGCGCCTCATCCTCGTCCATATCGAAATCGTCCATGGGCTCGGCGTGATTCACGTAAGAGCCAAAGGCACGCATCATCTCGTCCTGCGCGAAGGACTGCTCGAGGATCTCGTTGCAGGCCTCGACGCATTCATCACAGATGAACATGCCGTCCTGGCCCTTGACGAGCTTGCGAACCTGCTCCTGGGTCTTACCGCAGAACGAGCAGCGAACCTGGCCGTCGCCCTCCATGCCGGCGGTGCGGCCGAACTCGTCGCCCGCCATTAGCGCTCGCTCCCGGAGTCGTTGCGGGACGTGACGATGCGGTCGATGAGGCCGTACTCGAGGGCCTGCTCGGCACGGAGGTAGTTATCGCGCTCAGTGTCGCGCTCGACCTGCTCGAACGGCTTGCCGGTGCAATCGGCGAGAATCTGGTTCAGGGTATTGCGGGTCTCGCGGATCTCACGAGCGGCGATCTCGATCTCGGTCTGCTGACCCTGGGCGCCGCCGCTGGGCTGGTGGATCATGATCTTGGAGTGCGGCAGGCTGAAACGCTTGCCGGGGGCGCCGGCGGCCAGGAGGACGGCGGCCATGGAGGCGGCCATACCGACGCAGATGGTGGAAACGTCGGGCTTGATGTAGTTCATCGTGTCCAAGATGGCCAGACCGGAATAGACCTCGCCACCGGGCGAATTGATGTAGAGGGAGATGTCCTTCTCGGCATCCTGGCTCTCGAGGTGCAGAAGCTGCGCGATGACCAGGTTGGCAGTCACCGAGTTGACCTCCTCGCCCAAAAAGACGATGCGGTCGTTCAGGAGACGGGAGTAGATGTCATAGCTGCGCTCACCGCGAGGGGTCTGCTCGATGACGTAGGGCACGAGCGCGGAGTCGATGCGATTGATCATATGGCTCCTTTCGGGTTGTGCGCCGCATATGCGACGCGAGGCAAGTTCGGCATGTGCGGACGACGCGCGCCCGCGAGATAGAAACATACGGTGCCCTACCTCGACTTCGCGCGGTGGGGCACCGTAAGAACTTCAGCCGTTCTGCTGTGTATGATACACGTTTTCGCGGACACAAACTTGCATGTGCCGTATCACGTGACGGAGAGACCTAAGGGTTACTCGGCCTTGGCCTCGGCGGCGCGAGCAGCCTCGTCAACCTCGGTCACCTTCGCGTTCTCGACCAGCCAGTCAACGGCCTTGGAGCGACGGATGGAGTCGCGGACGGCGGGCATGCGGCCATCGGCGACGAACTGGGCCTTGGAGGCCTCGACGTCCTCGATGCCGGCGCGCTCGAACTCGCCGTCGACGTCCTCAGCGGAGACCTCGACCTTGAGCTCACGGGCGAGGGCGTCCAGCGCGAGTGACTCACGGGCGACGTCGTTGGCCTGACGATGCAGGTCGGCGATGAAGTCCTCGGAGCTGATGCGGTTGGCCTGCAGCCAGCCGTCGAGGCTCATGCCGCGGGCGGAAAGGCTCTGCAGGAAGTTCTGGCCGAGCTCCTGGAAGACGGACTGCTCGTAATCCTCGTCCATCTCGTCGAGCTGGAGACGCTCGGCGAGCTTGGCAACGCAGCGGTTCTCCTTGAGCTGGGGAAGCTGGGAGGACTTGTCAGACTCGATCTCGAGCTTCACGGCGTCGCGCATGGCGTCCACGCCGTCGAAGCCGAAGTTGGTCTTCGCGAACTCATCGTTGAGCTCGGGGAGCTTGCGCTCCTTGACGCCCTTGACGGTGACCTCGACGGAAGCCTCCTCGGCACCCTCGACCTCGGGGGTCCAGGAGATGGTCTTGGTCTCGTCGACGTTCATGCCCAGCAGGCCCTCGTCGAACTCCTTGGGCAGGTGACCGGCGCCCATGGCGATGACGCGGCCCACGCCGGCGAGCGCCTCGGCGTTCGCGACGTTCTTGATGTCGACGGTCACGTAGTCGGAACCCTCGACGGCGCGCTCGACGTCCTCGAAGGCGGCGTGGTAACCCATGAGCATGTCGACCTGCTGGTCGATCTCGGCCTCGGTGACCTCCGCGGGGGGCATCTCGATCTCGACGGCGTCGTAGGAGGAGAGCTCAGCGGACGGGCGCAGGGTGAACTCGACGGTGTAGGTGTAGTCGGTGCCATCGGCGCACAGGTCGATCTCCTGGTAATCGCCCTCCTTGACGGGAACGATGTCCAGCTCGTTGAGAACGTTGCCCTCGTTGGAGCCGATCAGCTCGTTGGTGGCCTGCGCGAGCACGGCGTCCTTGCCCAGGGCGGAGTCGATCACGGGACGGGGGGCCTTGCCGGCGCGGAAGCCGGGGAAGCGGTACTGCTTGGCGGCAGCCTTGTAGGCCTTCTTGATGATGGCGTCGACGTCGGCGGCCGGGATGGTGACCGTAGCGGTGAGCTTGGCGTCCTTCACGTCAGAAGTGATGTTCAACGTTCCTCCTCTAATACACTCGGCAAGGATTTGGGTGCCGATCCCTTGATACCTTGTGTGCGCGCGACTGGTGCGGGCGAAAGGACTCGAACCTTCACGGGAAAGCCCACTGGAACCTAAATCCAGCGCGTCTACCAATTCCGCCACGCCCGCAGCTGGTCACACAGGCGAACATGATAGCAAAAAGGGACGTCGCATGCCTAGCAGCAACGTTAAGACAAAGACGCGCACGCCACATGCACATACGACATGATCTGGCTTTCGCAAACGAACCGCGCCCTTTTGCCTCTCGTCAATCCCCAAGCCTTGGCCATTTCATCGAATGCGTCCCCGACCTCAATGCGCATGCCATTCACATAAATAATCAACCGTCTGGGATTGTTGCACAACGAACCTCACCACCCCCATCGTACAATGGTTAGATGGTGTCCCACACATGTCTTTCTACCTGCAGATACATGTCACCAGACATCGCAAGCAACCGTTTCAAGATCGGCGACGGAGCTGATTGTATGGCATCGCCAAAAACACCCCTTGAACTCCTCAAAACGACCCCCATCACGATGCTTTCCATCGGAAGAGCCTCGTTTCGCAGGTCGGTTGTGCAAAAAGGTTTTGACAACATACTCGAAGTCATCAACCTCGCAGTTGATGAGGTCAACGAATCATTTTCCCTTGACGACGCGTCCGTTATCAAAAATCTGCAGCAGGCGTTCCAAAGCGATCCCGAAGGGTTTGCCCGCGAAGCGCTTCGAAAGCTCGAAAACCCGCAATCGATATCCGCGCGAGCCGTTCGCGACGAGTCTTGTCGGCAGCATCTCCCACACAGCCCACGAAGCGCAGAGTCACCGAGCATCGAACGAGGTGATGCTCAGATCGATCCATATAGCCTCTTGCGCCTTCCATTCTCCCTGGCACTGCTAAAGCGCGAGGAACGAGCGAAACAGGCCTTCAACGACCTGGATGACCGCCAAGAGAGCGTCATCGTATACCAATGCTTCGACGTCTTCGCAACTGAATTCGAGGAGATCAATAGGGATTTTCAGGCCCTCTTCGACCGATGTGCACCTAGACCCAAAGACTCTCTCGTCTTCATCGACAGGTTCCTCCCAAACCTCTTCTTGGTCTATGTCGCTGATCGAGCGCGCACTCTCCACGAACATCGTGGCCTCTGGACCAACTTATTCCCCCTGATTCACTTCAGCCCCGCCGGCCCAGATACGCAGGCATTCAAACAGCTCTTCTACAACAGCCTAAAACGCAAGAACATGCCCGTCTATCAAGAGGACGAAAGCGCGCGGCACTATCTCCTTACCGCGCTGTTCCACGGCGGCCTTTCGCGAAGTTCATGGAAGGCCCTTTGGGAGACCACTCTCCTGCCCCTCGCGCGCTCGTACCGTTCATTCGGCAACGGATCGCAAGCGGACATCGACGGCAGAATGGTCCTCAGCACGATTCTTGATCCCACAAATGCATACACCCCTCCCAAAACTGAGCTGGAGCTCCTGGGGAAGGCACCCGTCGCACTGGCAGCTCCACTGCTGGAATCCGCCCTACACGTTGGCATACAGGTCGAGCAGGGCGGGACGGGCCCCACTCTGCTCACGAGCTACGGGCTACCCGATGTCGCCATCGACGCCCTCATCGACCTACAAAGCGAGCACGCAGGAAGCAACCAGTGGAACAACGGGCTGGGCCAATCGACGCGTCGAGAAATACTAGCGCTCCCCAAAGCCGACCTGCAACTCGATATCGAACGAGGTCGTATCGCACTACGATGGAACAAGCAGCGATTCCCCCTATCGAATAGCAGGCGGAAAATCAACTACCTCATCGACTCAGTGAAAATGTCAGAGCAGCACCTGCACTACGGTATCGATTCGTGCACGCTCGATGCAATGTGCATCGATGTCGCCCCTCGGCCGCAGTACGAAGTCGCCCTCAAGCTCATGGAACTTGACGAGCTGACGGACACCTGGAGGGAAATAGCATCACTAGAGCAGAACTTCGAGCGCCTAAATCCCGGGTGCTTCGAGTTTATCCAAGACGCCGAGGGGTCGTTCCGCCTCAGGCGTCCCAATGAGCGCATAACCAAACGCCGCACGATAGCTTATGTTCTCGATAAGGGCCTGTCCATTGAACCCGGACCGGGCATGGAATTCGTCGAAAGATACGTCCCGCAGGATACATGGAACGAGACGACAATCGATGTCTATACCGTCCAGCCTGGATCCGGCGGCACGATAATGATGACACGCGACGATGGCAGCCGCGAAAGGCTTGCCACCTGGCAGGAGAGCTACCGATCCAACATTGATAAAACCTACTTGCTCGGTACCACACTCGGCGGAATTGACCTCTACGGCTTTATCCCCGATGAAAATGGAAACAACATCGGTCTGCCCAGCTTTTACATAGAGGCCTTCGATGGACACGTCGCCCTCGACGATCTTGACGTCAAATGCCTGTGCGATGGAGAGGCCGCCAGCATCAAACGAGAAGCGCTCTGGAACGACTCGGAAGACGATGGTGCCGCGCGCATCAAACTGTCCCCTTCGAGATCCGGCTATTTTTACTTGAACAAGCACATCGAGCTCTGCACAATTGAGGCGCGCCAGCGTTCTGCAGACATGCGCCCCGTCTTCACATACAAGTTCTGCGTGATTCCCATCCAGGACTTTCATCTCGAATCAATTGCCCTCAATGGCTACGAACTTGAAGCCTCATACGCATTCGAACCTTCGGAAGCAATCGAGGTAATCGATCGAAGTCACACGGTAATACCCGAAAACGAGAAGCGACGCTTCAAATTTAGCAGGCCCCTCAGCAGCCGCGCCTTGTCGATACGCATCATCTCTTCCCTTACGTCCAAAACGACGGACGCCGTTATCGATCTCGCGGCACTTAACATCTCGATACCGCATCATCTCATCGACCGTTCCCGAGTGAGGCCCCTGTGCCTTGCCGACGCCAAGTCTGGTTACATGGAAGGGTTGTGCGGTATCGAGGCGGGCAACTGGTCCCAAAGCAGAATCGTACTCGTGATGCTCGGCAATTACCCCCTGTATTTCCGTGAACTCTCCCGACCGGGTACGAGTTGTTTCAGCATCTTCGAGAACATCTATCGCTTTTTACAAATCGACGGTGGACGCGCCCGGGACCTCCCTCTCTCACTGCGCGTGTATTACGGCTACAAACAATCAAATACGGGACTAGCTCCCGCCTCCGCCGAAACCATTTTGATCAGCTGCAGGGAGGGTTTCGGCTTCACTAGATGGAGCCTGCGGTGCGACCGGAGGGGGAACTCGTTCATAAAACTCGATGCGCCGCTGCGCAGCAGCGTACGCGCAACGTTCAGCCCAGCAGGTGCCTGCAATACGAATCGACGCGTCAAAACGTTCACCCAGACCCTCGACAAAGGCGAGGATCGCATCGCAATTCCCCCGGAAATCGCAACCGCGTTACATCGACATCGACCCTATGACATGGCGCTCACCCTGATCGATGAGTTCGACGAATTCGATGACCTCTTTTCGGACGATCAGACCAACGGGGATAAGAGTGTCGATGTCTCTCACGGACTCACCACGACCTTCACCTTGAAAGGAGCCGAGCACCATGGAGCGTAACGAATTCAACCCCATAGCGACGGCACGCAAAATCGAGCAATCCTATCGCGATTACATAGCAACAACCATCCATTTCGATGACGCCGAGCTCCAATCGCAACTCGAAGAGATCCTCGCCAAACCTCGTTACCTCGCCAAGGGCCCCTTTCTCGAGGCGGCTCCCCCTTACAAGGCAAGCTCGTGCGTAGCCGATCTAATCGAGGAAGGGCTGCTGTGCCGAAGCATGCTCACGCTCGGCACCGGTGATCTCGGGGCTTTTGACCCCCATCGCAAGCTCTACAAACACCAGGAACAGGCGATTCGCTATGCCGTTGCGGGACGCAACTACGCCGTGGTCACGGGCACCGGATCGGGCAAGACCGAATGTTTCCTCCTCCCCATCCTCAACGACATCCTCACCGAGTTCGAGCAACATGGCGCATCAACGGGCGTTCGCGCCATGATCCTCTACCCCATGAACGCCCTTGCCAACGACCAACTCAAACGTCTGCGCTTGCTCCTCAAGGGAACGGACATCACATTTGGTCGCTATACAGGCGACACCGAGAAAACGCCAAACAAGGCAAGAAGAAAATGGCAGGAGGAAAACCCCGGCAAGGAGCTCATGCCCAACGAGATCATCTCCCGCGAGGAGATTCGCGAGAACCCACCCAATATCTTGCTCACCAATTACTCCATGCTCGAATACCTGCTGCTGCGTCCAGAAGACGCCCCTCTATTCGGATCCGCATTCGGCAGCAGGTGGCGTCATATCGCCATCGATGAAGCGCATATCTACTCCGGGGCCCTAGGCACCGAGATCGCTTTCCTCATCCGACGTCTCAAAGCGCGCATCGCCATCGAAACTGGCAAGTCACCGACACTTCACTGCTATGCCACCTCGGCAACCATCGGTTCCGAAGAGGACATGCCCAAAGTCGCCAAATTCGCGCAGGACCTCTTCGGTGAGCCTTTCAGCTCGAACCCGCACTCCCTCGATGTCATCACGAGCGACAAGGACCTTCCTCAAGACGCACTCGACTCCGAGCCGTGGGGCACGCTGCCTGCTCGCACCTGGCTCACGCTGCGCAACCTCGTCACCAACCATGAGCAAATCAATCAAAGCGCCGTGATCCGCGAACTGCACGACGCAGGCGTTCCCGCTTCAATCATGGAACGCATGGAAAACAAACCGGTCTTATTAGGGCTCGGCAGTATTCTTCTAGGCGAAGCCTCAACTGCGCGTTTGGTTCAACGACTCGATCGTCCCTTCGACCTCACCGATGCAAGCAATCTCGTCTCACTAGAAACCAAAGATCCAAACAACGAGGATATCGATGCCGTCGAGGGAGTGAACATCCTCTCCGCCATGGTGGAAGTGCTGTCCGCCGCCGAACGATCGCAGCGGGTCCCAATCCTCACCAGCCGCTACCATTCGTTCTTGCGCGCACCCGAGGGTCTCTACATCAACCTGGCGACCCGCCGCCTCTCCCCCCACAAGGCGACCGACAAGCCCTACGACGATGATGGGCACGTCACGCCCATATACGAAACCTCCGTCTGCCGCCACTGCGGACAAGCTTACATCTTGGGAACCGAGAAATCCGACGATGAACTCAGGTTGTCCTTCCTCAGCCCCCGGCACGAAGGGTCTGACGCTGGTGACGACTATGTCCCTCGCAAGTATTACCGCCTTCTTCCCACTCCCGAAGATTCGGACGCCAATGAGGAAGTGGTGTGGCTCTGCCCGATCTGTGGCTCCCTACATTCCGACCGCGAAGGCGGTGGCCATCGCTTTAGCCATGAGTCCGTCGGCAGAATTCCCGTCGCACTTGATGAGTCCGAAAAACGACAGGCCGATGAATACGTCGCGCGCTGTCGTCACTGCAACTACAGCTCCAACACCGCCATCCAACCCATGCGCGTCTCCCCCGAAGCGGCAGGCAGCGTAGTGTGCTACGACCTCGTGCGCGAGGTGCCTCCATTTGATGCAAAAGAGGCAGAAATCGATGAATTCGATTGCTTCGGTGCGGAAGAAAAACCCGCAGGTAGCATCATATGCTTTTCCGACAAACGCCAGGAAGCGGCTTTCTTTGCGCCGAGCATGGAGCGCACCTACGGCAAGATCACGCATCGACAACTCATTCGAGAAGCTGTAGAGAAGCTGTGCACCGAGGATGCCGATGGCGTTGGCCTCACCAAAATTGCGAGATGGATCGCCTCGCGGGAAGAGTGCGGCAAAGCGTTCGAGGGATGCGACGAGGATCGCATCGATCTGGCAAAAGCCTGGCTCTTTGATGAGCTGTCCGCTGAAGATTCCCGTAACAGCCTTAACGGCCTCGGATTGGTTCGCATCGGCTCCGCACCATTCGAAAAGCTGCTCCACCATCCAGGCATGGAGAAAATTGCGCAGAAATGCATCTCGACCCTGAACGATCGACATGGAATAACTTGGCTCACAACGGCGACGTTCAAATTGTTCCTCGAGCTCTTCCTTCACAACCTACGCGAAAATGGCTGCACCTATGTTGATGGCTCCGTTGTCAAGCTGAGGCGAAACCACCAGCAGCGCGGCAATCCGGTGGCCCGCCTCACGGGAGATAAGGGTGCCATTGCCTTTGTCGGTGCGTCAACGGGCACCGAGAATGCGCGCAGCGCCTTTATCCGCAAATATGGCTTGGCAGTCGCCGGCGTTGAAGTCTCCCGCGAAGACGCCTGTGCAATATTGAACGATATTTTAGACACGCTTTCCAAACTCCTGGGAAAACTCAAGATGGCCGTCGATGCAAACGGCAAAACCGCTTCCTTACTCGAAAACGGTTACTTGAGCCCACGCCTGTGGACATTCCGTCCGCATCGCGATAGCGACATCATCTATCGCTGCGACACCTGCGGATGTGAAACCTGTTTTGACACGGGCGGAGTATGCCTCACCCATCACTGCACCGGGCACATGCACGAGCTCAAATTTACCGATGCATACGAGAAGGACCGCTACTACAAGGAAATCTATCAGGAGGAAGCGCTGCCCATCTCCATCGAGGAACACACCGCCCAACTCTCCCGAAAAATGGCCGCCGGAATCCAAACTGGCTTCATTCGCGGTGATGTCAACATCCTCAGCTGCACCACAACCTTCGAGCTCGGCGTCGACGTAGGCGACCTGCGCGCCGTGTTCATGCGCAACGTACCACCATCGACCGCAAACTACACACAACGAGCGGGCCGCGTGGGTCGCCGAGCGGGCAAGCCTGGTTACGCGGTCACGTTCGCACGCCTGAGGCCTCACGACCTAGCCCATTTCGACAATCCAGAAGGCATCATGGCGGGAGAGACCAGAGCGCCATCCTGTCATCTCGGCAACAGTGCCATAGCGATCCGCCATATCTTTGCCGTGGTGTTCTCGGAATTCTTCCGCCGCGTTCACGAGCAGGAAATGGAGTACTCCGAGTACAACAATCTAATGGATATCACCACCATGAAACCAGCTGGCCTAGATGAAATGCGGACATTCCTAAACGCCCGGCCGAAGCGCATCTTCGAGCAGCTCAAAAGCGTGTTTTCCGACGATGTCAAGATCTCACGGGAACTTGACATCGAACACTGGGGTTGGGTTGACCAACTTGTTCGCGACCTTGGCGGCGACGGGTCAGATGCGGGTCGCCTGATTAACGCGCACTATCTCAAGTTTATCGATTACCAGCGTCTCGACGAGGCGCGCCGATCCTATGAACGGGAAGGCGACGATATCGGCGCTAGCAAGTGCCAGCGCGCCATCGGCCAGCTCAAAAAACAAAAGACGTTGTCTGTTCTCGCGGAATCCGGAATATTGCCCAAGTACGGCTTCCCCACCGACCTTGTCCCCCTGGCACTCGATGAGGATGAGGCCTCGACGGGCGACAATGCCCTCGCCTTGAGCCGCGGCCTACGGCAGGCAATCCGTGAGTACGCCCCGGGCAATGAGGTCGTTGCCAACAAAACTCTTTGGCGCTCCGAGCGTCTCAACAAGCCGTACGGTAGGGACCTGCAAGTACGCCGCTACGGACAATGTCCTGTTTGCGAAACGTTCATGTGGCCCATCGAGAACTACGCCGATGACACCATACAATGCGTTTGTGGTGAGACCGTCCGACTCGATAAGACAATGCTCATACCCGCATTCGGCTTCAGGGGCAGGCGCATCGACAGTAAGTCTGTAGGTTTGCGCAAGCCTCGCAGTAAAGGCCACACCCACATCATGTTCGGCCAACACTGGCCAAACGAAGTATGCTCCAGATCAGTTGAGCTTGCCTGCGGCAGAGTGCGCACACGCTACGCTAGTAACGCCCAATTGTGTGCGATCAACGAACCATACCGGGGATTCAGGGTATGCCCCTATTGCGGCGCCGTCGAAACAAGCGACCATAAAGCGCATCATACCTACGCCTGCAAACATAGCACCAACCATCCTCCACTCCAGCCCCATCAGGCGCTCGGAGCCATCTTTACCAGCGACGTCCTTGAACTTGACATAGACATCCCACAAGGAGCACCTACCGATCCGGACACATGGGAATCTGTAATGTGGGCGCTCGTATGCGCTGCGACAAGACTGCTGGAAATCCCCGAATCAGAAATTGGCGGAACTACGTACTTCAACGCTTCTGGAGCCAAGTCAGTCTTGCTCTTCGACAACGTGCCTGGTGGTGCAGGGTACGCTCATCAACTCAGCTCCATGATTCCCGAGCTCATACGCGAAGCCCACCACGTAGTGGATGGCCACTGCGGGTGCGGCGAAAGCACCTGCTGCTATGGGTGCATCGCGAACTACTACAACCAGAACATTCAACACCGCCTGTCGCGCGGCGAAGCAAAATGCGTGCTCGGCGCTCTCCTGGGCATCAGACCAAATTCTGAAGATGATGTCTGGGATACCGCAGGGGAAAAGAAGCGGCCACTTGTGGACCTCAGAAACGAAAACATATCACAGCCAAGTGATTCCTTCGAACTCCACATCATCGATGAGGGAGCCTCCCCTGATATCATCCCATTTGAGGAGAGCTGCCGCAGGGCAATGGGGAGTAATTCAGATACGGAATGGATCGACTTCCTCGCCGAGCTTGGCGAGCTCGGTGCCAGCAGAAATATGGAGCTCCCCTCTCGAGATGTTGAATTCACCGATAATTGCGGCAACACAGCGTTCGCATCGCTTGTATGGAAGAATTCACGCGTCATACTGCTCGACGTCGAGAGCGAGGGCGACTTCACCTACGCTTTTGGAGACAAATGGTCAACCTGCTCGAACTGGACGGCATGCACGCCGCGAGACACAACGGCCGCCTCATTTGTCGAGCTACTTCTGGAAGATGACACATGGCACGCATGATTCCAAGTATAGGCCCCGCCGACGCGACGACTGCAAGCCGTGAAGAGGACATCTATGATTCGCTGAGTCTCCTTCCAGACGAATACACGGTCATTCACTCATTTCGGATGATTGACAAAGATGCCAGGGGCGCTATAACGCAACGGGAAGCCGATTTCGTCATCTTCCATAAAAATCTTGGCATCCTGTGCATCGAGGCAAAAGCCGGACGCATCCATTGCGTTGATGGCGAATGGTTCTATCAGAACGGAACGCGCATCAAGCACGGAGGCCCGTACCAACAGGCCGATAGCGCCAAGTGGAAGCTGCTCCGTCGCTTTGAGGACCAGGGGCTCTACGACCTTTCCAAGCGATGCCGCGCCAACCATGCCGTCTGGCTGCCTTCCATAGATGAAAACCAGCTCAGCGCGATAACGCGTGGGCCAGAAGCACTACGGGACATCACCCTCTGCCGCAATGACCTCAGAGACCCGAAGCCGAGCATCGATCGGATCATGAACATCGGCAAGCAGGCACATCCCACTCGCCTGACAGACCTAGAGGCCAAGGAGGTTCTCGATAAGGTCCTGCTTCCTTCGTTCGACATCGTCCCCTCGCATCGCGCAAGCTACGACTACATTGAATTCAGCTTCATTCGCCTGCTAAAATCCCAAGCGCGCGTACTCGATTTTCTGCAGGACCAGAAGTCTGCGGTCATCAACGGTGCGGCGGGAACCGGCAAAACGCTCATCGCGATCGAGCACGCCAAACGATGCGCGAAAACGGACAAGGTCCTGTTCCTCTGCTTTAACAAGATGCTGCGTGACGATATAGCCGAGCGATGTCGCGACACCCTCAACATCGATGTGTTTACCATTGCAAAATACGCCTGCAGAGCCACGGGTGCGTCAACGCCCGATTACCAAATACTCGCCGACCAGCTGATGGCGCACGAAGACGACTTTCCCTACGATCACATTGTCATCGATGAGGGGCAAGACTTCGGTATCGCCGCAATAGAAGACGCTATGCTGCTGGATGTTTTTAAGCATCTCATCGATATACGCGAAGGCGGCACCATGTACTTCTTCTACGATTGCCGGCAATTCGTACAAGGGTCGACCATCCCGGGATTCATCGCGGAAGCAGACAGCAAGCTCACGCTCTACGTCAACTGCCGAAACACGCGGAAGATCGCCTGCTCTTCGCTCAATTCCCTGCACGGACGCGATCGGCAGAACCTTTCGCTAAAAACGGAAGACGGCAATACACCACAGCTGTTCTTGAGCACGGATCCCGAGAGGCTGGCACGTCTAATAGACGAACAGATCACCGATCTACGTGACATGGGGCTAAGAGACATCGTCATCCTTACCTGCAAAACCGTAGAAACCAGCGCCCTTCGCGCATATTTCACCGAAGACGGAGCAAGGTGGCACCCTGGTTCGCCCGCCGTCCATACCGTCCGCAAGTTCAAAGGCTTGGAAGCCGATGCCATCATCCTTGTTGACGTCGACGAAAACCTATGGAAACAGCCCGAGCATCCCTATGACCCCGATCCCGGCATAATCTTCTACACAGCAGCCTCAAGAGCCAGACACGAGCTGAGAATCATGGCTCAAATGGACGAGGCGGCATGTGCGCGTGCACTTGAATACATGGGGGTTGCACCAACCAGAAGGCCCAAACTGAAATTCAAAAACACGCTGAACCTCGAGCTTATCGAATAACCGACAGACGCCAGGGCCGCCCAAAGACATCCGCGTTCACCTCCCCGATCTGCGAGGATTCAGCAATCAAAAAACTCCCATCGGCAAGTCGAATATCCTGCCGATGGGAGTATCCAGCATGAATCACTCAGCTTGGCTGTCAGCGTTGGTTACACGATGCCCTGGGCCATCATGGCGTCGGCGACCTTTTTGAAGCCGGCGATGTTGGCGCCGACCATGTAGTTGCCCTCATAGCCGTACTCGGTGGCCGCATTGTCGCAGGCATGATAGATGCCGCGCATGATGCCCTCGAGCTTGGCGTCAACCTCTTCGAAGCTCCAGGACAGGTGCTCGGCGTTCTGGCTCATCTCCAGACCGGAGGTCGCCACGCCGCCGGCGTTGGCCGCCTTACCGGGCATGAACGCGACGCCGTTCTCGATGAGGTAGTTGGTGGCTTCGGTGGTCGTGGGCATGTTGGCGCCCTCTCCCACCACCTTGCAGCCGTTCGCCACGAGCGCCTGGGCGTCCTCGAGCAAAAGGGTGTTCTCACGCGCGCAGGGCAGTGCGATATCGCAGGGAAGCTGCCAGACACCGCGGCCGTCCTCGGCATGCCACACGGCATTGGGACGGGCGTCGACATACAGGGCGAGGCTCACACCGCGGTCGTTGCCGGAGCGCTTCTTGTTGTAGATGTCCTCAAGAACCTTGTAATCGATGCCCTCGGGATCCTCGATCCAGCCCTTGGTGTCGGAAGCGGCGATGACCTTGCCGCCGAGCTGGGTCGCCTTCTGGACGGCATAGATCGCCACGTTACCGGAACCGTGCACCACGACGGTCTTGCCCTCGAAGGAGTCGTTGTGGCACTTGAGATACTCATCCACGAAATAGACGAGGCCGTAGCCGGTCGCCTCGGTGCGGGCGAGCGAACCGCCGAAGGAGAGGCCCTTGCCGGTGAGCACGCCGGTCCACTCGTTCTTGAGACGCTTGTACTGACCGAACATGTACGCGACCTCACGGCCGCCCACGCCCAGGTCGCCAGCCGGGACATCGGTGTTGGGGCCGATGTGGCGGTAGAGCTCGGTCATGAAGGACTGGCAGAAGCGCATGATCTCGTTGTTGGACTTGCCCTTGGGGTCGAAGTCCGAGCCGCCCTTGCCGCCGCCCATAGGCAGCGTGGTGAGTGCGTTCTTGAAGATCTGCTCGAAACCGAGGAATTTGAGCATGCCGAGGGTGACGGTGGGGTTGAAGCGCAGGCCGCCCTTGTACGGGCCGATGGCGGAGCTGTACTCCACGCGGAAACCGCGGTTGACCTGGCACTTGCCCTCGTCGTCAATCCAGGGGACGCGGAACATGATCACGCGCTCGGGCTCCACGAGGCGCTCGAGCAGACCGGCGGCCTCATGGGCGGGATTGTCGTTGACAGCCGGGGCGATCGAGGTCAGGACCTCGTCGGCGGCCTGGATGAACTCGGGCTGGTCGGCGTAGCGCTCGTGCAGCTGGGCGATGACCCTATCGGTATAGGTCATGATAGTGCTCCTCAGAAGTGGGAATTCTCTTGCGCTGCATATGGTACTACGGCGGAATAAAGCGATTAGGGAGAAGGGCTCTAGGTTTCGTAGTGGTTTCGAAACGTCATGTGCTCAATTGTCGGCAACCGTTGCCGAAGTCGCGCGGGTACTCTATAATCGCTAACGCCTTGGGATAAGCAGGGTCTTGGTACCCCAGCTGCTCAGCACCTTCGGGACGTGGCGCAGTTTGGTAGCGCGCCTGCTTTGGGAGCAGGATGTCGCAGGTTCAAATCCTGTCGTCCCGACCATACATGCGGGCGTAGTTCATCGGTAGAACCTCAGCCTTCCAAGCTGATGAGGCGGGTTCGACTCCCGTCGCCCGCTCCAGAAACGTTATGGGCCCGGCACCGTTGTGGTGCCGGGCCCTTTTCCATCAAATGACACCGTTTTCGAACCCGGCCCATCGCCTTGGAAGGCTGATGAGCCGCAATATGCGCAAAAGGGCGCCGGCCACATGCCGGCGCCCCATATCAGCGCGAACCGCCTTCCCGCATTGGTAGGCAATCTGTCACTAGCGCTTGCGGAACCTGAGGCCAAGACCGCCGATCAGCGCACCAAGGGCGGACACGCCGGCGGCCATAACCGCGGGGTCGCCCGTCTGGGGAAGCCCAGAGCCGGGCTTCCCGGAGCCACTGTGGGGCCCGCCATGCTGCCCGCCGTCATGACCCTGACCGCCAACCTGGCCCTGACCGGAGTCCTGCTCCTGGCCCTCCGGGCCCAATTGCCCATTACCCTGCTCATTTCCCTGACCCGGGCCCTCAGGGAATTCAGGGGTGGGGTCACCAGGAACCGTGATGCGATGGACAGTGCCACCCACCAGGACATCCGTCGTTCCGGGACCCACGGCCGCGACCTTGAGTCGGTACTGGACGCGATCGGGGTCGACCTTGGCGACATGGGCGTACTCTCCCGCCCCCTCGCGTGCGGGATTCAAAACGTAGCGAGCGTCCCCCACCTTTGCGACGATCAGGTAGCTCTCTCCGTCCTCAAGCTCCGAAGCGGAGGCGACGCGCTCGTACCCGGGGATTTCGGACGCACCCCGCGCTTCCCCGGCGAGCTTCCACAGCTCAAATGCATCACCGGCTCCACAGGAGTTACGACAGCGGTCGAACTTCGCCTTTCCATCGCGCCAAAAATGCAGATGAGCTCCACTCACTTTGTCGTCGAGCTGACCGCGGTCGTATAGCTTGAACGTACCGTCATCATTCGATTTGAGCTCGATGGGATGAGATTGAGCCTTGTTGGGGCTCAGCATCTTGCCACCGGACAGGTTCAGGTACACCCGCTCACCGGCAGCCGTCTTCCCGGAGATGGCCCATGCATCATCTGTCTTCTCGAACGTGTAAAGCGCCGAGCTCAGGCGCGCCACGCCCTCGGCAAAGGAGGGATCCGAGCCCAGAGCCGCCGCCGGCTCGCCCCAAACCTCGACAAAGGGAGCCTGAGTCATCTCGACTCGCGCCACCGAGACATCGGGTTTGCGCTCGATCGTGCCGGCGGATACAGGGATGAACACTTCCTTTCCCTGCTCTACCTTCACTTCCTCCAGCGCAGAGGGGGCGACTGTGACCACGTACTCGATGCCCGAAGCCGCATCGGTGAAGGTAGCTTCCCCCTCCTTGAGGCCTTCGATTGTCAACGTCGCCGTACCGTCATCGTTTTTGTCGAGCTTGATCTTGGCGATGGAACCGTCAACGCCCCCAAAGCCGGAGAACGAAGCGGCGACCTTCATCTTGACCGACCCGTACAGCGGGACTGAGACCGCACGCTTGTTGGAAACCTCCGCGCCCGGAGCGATTTGGGCCATCTCGAAGTGCGTGAAGTTCGAGGCGTCGCCCTCGCCTTCCCAGAGCAGATCGACGGAACCGTCCGTCCGCTCGGTCAGACAGGAGTAGGCGAACCGCCCCTTGGCGCCGGGCACCTCATGACTGTATTTCCACTCGATGCTGCCGTCTTCACCGACGAGGCCGACGTATACCTTTCCGTTTGCGCGATTGCTCCCCGTGGGACACGAGAGCAGAATCGCCGGCTTGCCGTCGATGAGCTTGGAATACTTGAGCGCGCTGATCTGGCAGCCGGTGTAGACGTCTATGCCGGAATCGCGCAGGCTCCTCTCCTCTTCCCACGTGGCACCGCCGTCGTGCGAAACCGCATACCAGCCGTGGCGCGCGAACAGATAAAGGACGCCGTCGACTTCGACAACCGTCGACTCCGATGTCTGGTGCTGCAGGGAGGTGCTGCGCTTCCAGGTAACGCCGTCGTCGGAGTAGATAACGCTGGCATTGCCATCACCCTTGCCGCGGAAGAAGGTATAGCACGGGAGCACGATGCGGCCGCCCGACGTCACCAGGCCGCGACCCGGCCCCACGCCGTAAAACGCCGCGTTGCCGCCGGGCAGATTGGTGCGAACCTGCTCGTTCAGCATGAGCGGATCGGTCCACGTCGCCCCTGCGTCATTCGAGCTGATGAGCCACAGGTACGACGTCGCCATCACATGGAGCTCCGCCTTGTAGAAAAACACGTTTTGCTGCACGAAGGCGGAGCTGCCAAGCTGCTGGCAATAGAGCGGGTCTTTATTCTGATCATAGAGGTAGTAGTGCCGGTCGACATACCGCTCGACCGCGCCCCCATCCTTCCGGTAGACGGGCGCGAGACCGTCGGCGGCGAAATCGCCCACATAGTGCGTATATCCCTCGCCCTGCTCGGCACCCACCTTGCGCTGCTCGCTCGGCACCGGCGAAGCAAAGAGCACGAGGCGCTGGCGCCCGTCGATCTGAACGTATCCGCTGCCGTTGACGGGGTCTTGGTGCTTTGCCGTGTTGAGCGCGACGCCGCCGGGCCACAGGTCGACCATCATGTAGGTCGTATCGCCCTTCTGGGCCATCACCGGGTCGATGAACGCGGTCGCCTCGTTGCTAAAGGCGTCGACGGAGTCGGGGAAATAGTTGGGGAAGTTGAAGGACCAGGTCTTTCCGCCGTCCGTCGAGCGGCTGAAGATGGTGTCCAAACCGGCGGCATCGCCCACATGGTTCCAGCGAGCGTCGATGGCAGCGAGCAGGCTGCCGTCCTTGTGCGTGATGAGGGACGGGATGCGGAAGTTCTTGCTTCCGCCCGTATTGGGAGCAAAGGGGCGATCTTGGGTGGTTCCCGTGGTCAGCTTACGGTTCGGCACAACCTCCGGCAGCACCTCGACGCGCTGATAGAACAGCACTTCATACGGCTTATCTGCAGAGGTCCAACCGCGGTCGTTATGCATGAGGTACCGAGTCGCACCCTCGACCTGCGCGCTCACAACGTATCCGCCATGCTCGCCGGGCGCGATGGAAAGCACCTGGGGAGCCGTACCTGCCTCTCCCCCGCGCTCGGTCAGGTTGAGGTAGACATCCTCAGCATTCGACTTGATCGTATAACCGTCCTCAACTGCCGAGACCGTCCACTCATGCTCATGCTTGCCCGCATGCCCGCCAATAGCGCAGTCGACTGGCGTCAGCTTGTCGGCGGCACTCCCGACCTGGCAACGATCGAGTTTTGGGTTGCCAGCGGTCAGGTGCAAGATGCGCTGCTTTTGGCCGGCAGGGGCATTGGAGGAGACGAGCGTGTACGTCTGGCCCGATTCAATCCCCTTCGTCACCTTGTGAAACTCATTCGTCTTGGGCAGGTTCGCGGTTGAACCCACGCGCTCGACAGCCGCCACGGGTCCATCCACCTCGGCGGCGATCGCCAGCGCAGGTGTCCACGACAGCGCGAGCGCCGTCCCCGCAGTCAAAGCCGCAAGGGCGATTCGACGTTCCTTGACCATGCAATCCTCCAAGCCGCGGCCCTTCGGCCGCGAAACACTCGGTCGACACAACGTCATTAACTTATTTTCATAGTCGTTAAGTTGGCATTTGTTTTAGGCAAACGGCGCCAGCCCGCCGATAAGCGGCTACAGGTGTAGCTTAGCGCAGGTCATATGGGGTGTTATACAATTTGAGAAACGCAAAAGGACGCCGGAGGCGTCATCGATTCACCAAGAGCAGCCTGCTCGCATCGAAGTGCAGACGAAGCGTCTCGCCCGCCTCGGGCAGAGAACCCGTGGGCGCATCGAGGATGTCGACCTTCCATTGGATGCGGGACCGCGACCCCCCGAGTGGCGGCTCAAGAAGCACCAGCCGCTCGAATCGTGCATCGCTCACACGCGCCACGTGCAGATCGAAGCTGTTGCGCCCGAGCTCACCTGCCGCACGAGCACGGTCGCGGTGAATATGCCGGGCACGGACGCCGAGGTAGGCCACGTCATCGGGGACCTCGCGGCCCATGTCGAACGTCATGCCCCAATCAAGCGCCTCGACCACCGTGTCAGACACCTTGCGGGCCCGCGAGGTGTTCTTGCACCCCGTAAGCCTCATGCCTGCCAGCGTTTGCGGACGCGCGATCAACTCCCCTGCCGTCCCGCTCTCCTCCACGCAGCCGTTATGCATCACGCAGATGCGATCGCATAGGCGGCACGCCTCGTCGATATCGTGACTCACGTAGAGCACCGTACGGTCCACCACGGAGAACACGTCGAGCAGGTTTTGCTCGAGCGCGCTCTTGAGATATGAGTCCAACGCCGAGAACGGCTCGTCGAACATGAGGATCCCCGGACGAGCGGCAAGCATGCGGGCAAGCGCGACGCGCTGCTGCTGGCCGCCGGAGAGCTGTGTGGGGAACCGATCCGCAAAGGTGGAGACGCCGAAGATCTCGAGGAACCGCAGCGCTTGAGACTCGCGCCTCGCAGCCTCCCCGTCCATGCGGCCGCTCAGTCCGAGCCGCCGCCCCGCCATACCGGAGCACACGTTCTCAAGCACCGTCATATGCGGGAACAGCTGGTAATTCTGGAACAGCAGGGCCGTCTTGCGCTCCTGCGGTGAGAGGTTCACCCCCGCCTCGGAATCGAAGAAGGTCACGCCGTTCACCACGATGCGGCCCTCGTCCGGGGTCTCCACGCCGGCGATGCAGCGCAGCGTGAGGCTCTTGCCGCATCCGGATGCCCCGAGTAGGGCCACGCGCTCCTCCCCCGCCTCAAGGGCGACGTCGAGCGTAAAACCCGGGTACCGTTTCTTGATCGCCATGCTCAGGCTCATGCCGCACCGTCCTCAAATAGCTCGCGCAGAGCGGACAGGTCGATGGCAGCCGCATCTCCGCCCGTCGATTCCAAATCGTCGACGACCATGTCCGCATCGAAACTCGTGATAGCCGCCGCGCGGGACCCGCCGGCATCCGCCGCAGCGCCCGCCGACGAACGAGCGAGGGCATGACCGCGCATCTTCCCTCTCACTCCCCCGCGTGCGGCGACCCCTACATGCGCACCGTCGCGGTACCCCTGATGGCGCGCGGTATATGCGTTGATGCCCCAGACCACCAGGAAGCTGAACGCGATCACGACCATCACCCAAAACAGGGCAACGGCGGTATTGCCGCCCATCCATTCGAAGTAGATCGCGATGGGAATCGTCTGGGTGATGCCCGCGTAATTGCCGGCAAAAAACAGCGTGCAGCCAAACTCGCCCATAGCTCGAGCGAAGGCGAGAACGGTTCCGGCCGCGATAGAGGGCCAGGCAAGCGGCATCATGAGTCTGCTAAAGATTCGCACCTCAGACCAGCCGAGCGTGCGGGCGGCGTCTATCATGCGCCCGTCGAGCGACTCGAATGCGCCGAGAGCCGTGCGGTACACGAGCGGGAAGCTCACCACGATGGCGGCGATGACCGCCGCCTCCCACGTGAAGACGATCGCGATGCCGTGCGCTATGAGCCAGCGGCCCACGGCCGTGGATTGCCCGAACAGCATGAGCAGCAAGAAGCCGCAGACCGTGGGGGGCAGCACCATGGGAATGGTGAACACCGAATCGAGAACGCCCTTGAGACGACTCGACGTGCCCATGACGCGCCATGCGGCGAACAACCCCAACGCAAAGGAGATGGCCAACGCCAGGCCGCTGGTCTTGAGCGATACCCAAAATGGGCGGTAATCGATGGACGAGAAGAAGGCGAGGACCTCTCCGACAACGCCCGGATCGTCTTTGGCGACCATGTTTCCCGCATCGACAACCTGGGCGAAATCGCACCACAACACGCCGTCGCCCAGGTCGACGCCGGCGGCACGCGCCGAATCCAGACCGGCCTCACCCTCCTCGGCATTCGCCAATGTCACTGTCACATAGCGCGCGCCGTCATCGCCACGCGCATCGAAGCGATACCGAAAGACACCGGACACGCACTCGGAATCCGTCACGAGCCTGAGGGGCACTTCTCCCTCCGAGAGCAGGGCGCCGCCCATGCTGCCGGCCTCGTCGAGCGCGCAGGCCATCGACCACAAGGCGGATAGGCCCGCGCCGCTCGGGTCCTCGAGATCGAACGTTGCCGCGACCTCGCGATCGACGTGCAAGAGCACCTCGCCGGGCGCGCGGACAACCACCAAGCCGGCAGAATCCGAGATTGGAAGTCGATAGCCTTCGGGCGCACCCTCGGACGCACGGGCCGTGCCTTTGGCGAGGCGCTCAAATCCGATGATGCCAAACGAGGCACCATCCACTCGAGCAGAGCCATCTGCGAGGATCTCCACGGTCTGTTGTTCGGGAGCCTCGAGTACCGTCGGGACGGCCATGGCGGAGACCGGCATTGCAGCGGCAGCGACCATCAACACGCACGATACGATCGCGACAAGGGCCAGGACCCATGGACGAGTCGCGCGGCCGTCGACGAACGGCCGAACCGCACCGGCCCGTCGCACGATGCCGCCTGCGCAGCTCCCGCAAAGATCCCAACTATCTCGGCCCATGCCCATATGGCACGCTCCTACCCTCGACATGAATAAGGGCGGTCACCGGGACCGCCCTCGAACCTACGCATAACACGCGCCCCCGGCATCAGTATGCCAGAGGCGCGCGGGGAAGCACTTACGCAAACAGCTCGAAGCCGTACTTAGCCCAAACCTTCTGAGCCTCGGCGTCGTTCAAGCAGAAGTCGAGGAAGTCGGCCGCTGCTTCAGCATGCTCGCTCGAGGCGGCAACGGCACCGGGGTAGACGATGGGCTTATGGGTGTCCTCAGGACAGACAAAAGCCTGCTCGATGCCGTCGTAGCGGAAGATGTCAGAGCTGTAGACAAAGCCGATAGTCGCATCGCCGGTGGAAACGTACTTGGCGGCGGTGCCCACCTTGTCGGCCAGGGCGACGCGGCCGGCGAACTCGGGCGTGTACACGCCGTCGTCACCTGCGGCGCCGGTATACAGGCCGATGGTGTTCAGGGCCTGGTTGGCGTACTTGCCGGCCGGGACGGTCACGGCATCGCCGATGGCGACCTTGCCCTCGATGCTCTTCACGTCCTCGAGCGAGGCGATCTCGACGTCGGAACCCTCCGCCTTCACGACCACCAGATCGTTCACGAACATGTCCAGGCGCGTGGCCTCGTCGACGAGCTCGCCCACAACGGCGTCATCCATGGTGCCCTTGGAAGCGGTGATCAGGGCGTCGACCTGGGCGCCGGCACGCATCTGCTCGATGAGATCGCCAGATGCCTTGAACTGGGTGTCGGCAAAGGTCACGCCGGTCTTCTCGGTGTAGAGGGCCTGGACCTCGGGCATGGCCTTCTCGAGGGAATTGGCTGCGAAGATCTGCAGCTCGACGGCCTTGGCGGGAGTGGACCCGGCGGTATCGGCGGGCTTGGCGCCGCAGCCGGCGAGCGTGCCGGCGAACAGAGCGGTGAGGCCGAACGCGACGAGCGAGCGGCGCGACATAGCGCGGGCGGGCGTGTTGAGCGTCTTTTCCATCTTTGCGGTCCTCCTACAACCGTCTCAATTTGTACCTGTCCCTAAATGGAACAAATGGGATATCCACGTGAGCGCAACCCTGATCGGACCCGGTCATGAAAGAAGGGGTGCAGCCGGGCCGCCCCCTTCGAGTCGATCATATTATATTCGTTCGAGAATAATACTCTACTGAGAATAATGTATTAATGCCCACCACCGGCTGCCATCTTCATGGCGTGCTCGAGTTGGTCGGACACGGCCTCCCAACATTCCCGCGCGGCCTTGGTGGAGCCCGGGAAATTGATGACGAGCGCCAGGCGGCCGGTGAACGATCCATCCGCACCGCGCACCAGGCGCTGCATGCAACGAGCGCGCGAGAGCATGGCACGACGGGTCTTCGCAAGCGAATACACGCGGATCGCCTCGGCGATGCCGGGCACGTCACGCTCGCAGACCACGGCCGTGGCCTCGGGCGTCACATCGCGGGCAGACAGGCCCGTACCGCCGCAGGTCAGGACGATATCCGCACCGAGCTCATCGGTCGCGGCGCGGATGGCGTCCGAGATGTCGCGCGCATCATCGCAAACCACCACGTGAGAGACGACGTGCCAGCCCGCGCCCTCGATGAGCCCGACAAGCGCGGAGCCGGCCTCATCCTGCTCGATGGTGCGCGTATCAGAGCAGGTCACGATCGCGAACTTGATATCCATGGAAACCCCCTTCGGCGCCGACGCCCCCGTCGAGCGCGTCGTTTGGAACATGAGGAACGGGCAGACGTCGTCCTTTTCGAAGGACGAAGCCCACCCGGGGCGCACGAGGCAGACGGACTACAGGACCGTGCCCTCGGGCACGTCGTAGCGCAGGACCGCAACGGCCTCCCCCGCGTCAACGCGACCGGCATCCTCATCGAGCATGACCAGGCAGTTGCCCCGGTGCAGGTCCACGAGCAAGGCGGAGTTTTGCGTGGGCGCCTGCATCACCTCGAGCTCGTCATCGGCACCGGCTCGCTCCACGCGCGCACGGTTGTACGCGGCGCGGCCCGGACGCTTCTTGATGCCATGGGTGGCGCGAGCCTCCTGAACGGGGCGCGCGAGCTCCGTATGCCCCATCATCTTGCGCAGCGCCGGGCGCACGAACAACTCAAAGCCCACGAACGCGCCGGCGGGGTTGCCCGAGAGGCCGAAAAACGGCGTCTCGCCCAGCAGGCCAAAGGTCACGGCTTTGCCCGGCTTGATGGAGACGCGGTCGAAAAGGACCTCGCCTTCGCGCTCGATGAGCGCCGTCACATAGTCATAATCGCCGGCGGACGCGCCGCCGGACGTCACCACGACATCGCACTCAGACGCCGCGCGACGGACGAGCTCGCAGATACGCTCCTCGTCGTCGGGCGCGATGCCGTAGAACACGGGCTCTGCGCCCGCCTCGCGGGCCGACGCCATGAGCGCGGGCCCGTTGACATCTCGGATCTGGCCGCGCGCGGGAACCGCACCGGCATCGACGAGCTCGGTGCCGAGCGAGATGATGCCCACGCGCGGGGCGCGATGCACCGGCACGAACGCATGGCCGGCATTGGCAAGTAGGCCCGCGCCCGCCGGCGTCACGACCTCGCCGGCGGCCATGACCACATCGCCCGCACGGGCCTCGAGACCTGCGGCGCGGATATTCTCACCGGGCTTTGCCGGCGCGGTAAACGACACGCGCGAGCCCTCGTTGCCGTCGCCCTCGAGCACCTCGACGACCTCGTACTTCACCACGGCGTCCAGGCCCTCCGGTACCGGCGCGCCCGTCATGATGCGCACGGTCTGGCCGTGGCCGACCTCGCCCTCGAAGACATGGCCGGCTGCCTCGTGACCCACGACGTCGAGCACGACGGGGCCGTCGGCCGTGGCGGCGGCGAGGTCGGCGGCATGCAGGGCGTAGCCGTCCATGGCGCTGTTGGAGAAGGGCGCCAGATCGATGTCGGTCTCGATGTCGGCCGCCAGCGGCAACCCCGTGGCCTGCCACGCCGACACCTCGCGCACCTCGGTAGAGCGCATGCATCCGAGCACGATGTGGCGCGCCTCCTCGACGGGAATCATGTTCGCATCGGGATTCTTTCCGCGAGCCATACCTCGCCCCTTCCCTCGTTTTGACGCGCCGGTCGCCGTCGTTCATCCGACGTGATATGCGCGCCCGTATATTCTCAATAGAGAATAGTGTATGGACCGCCGTTTGCCTATGGACAAGGCGCCCACCCACGCAAAGCCCCGACGGCCAAGGGGCGTATACTGGACGCATTTGACGGAAACGAAATCCAAGGGAGGCGTCATGCCCAAGCGCATGCTCGAAACGGCTCAGAAAGAGCTCAAGCGCGGTGCCCACGGCGCGGGCGCGCAGGCGCGTCGGGGCGCGGGCAACGCCTGTGCGAGTGCGCGCGTGTTGGCGCTCAGCATCCTCGCCTCTGCCCTCATGGGCGTCGCGGGCTGGGCGTTCCTCGCCGCCCTCGACATGGCCACCACAACGCGCGAAGCCCACGTATGGCTGTTCGCCCTGCTCCCGATCGTAAACGTCGCGACGGCCTGGCTCTACCGCAACCACGGCCTGCGCGCGCAGCGCGGCAACAACCTCGTCATCGACAGCACCATCACCGGCACGCCGATCCACGTTCGCATGGCCCCGCTCACCTTCCTGTGCTCCACCGCAACGCATCTGGCCGGCGGCTCGGCCGGACGCGAGGGAGCCGCGGTGCAGATGGGCGGCACCATCGCGAGCAATGTGGCGAGCCTGTTCCACGTAGAGGGCCACGATCGACGCGACCTCATGATGGCCGGCATCTCCGCGGCGTTCGGCGCGGCGTTCGGCACCCCGCTTGCCGGCGCGTTCTTTGGCATGGAAATGTGCTTCGTGGGCAAGATCGACTACAGCGCCGCGCTCTACTGCCTGACCGGATCGTTCGTCGGCAACGCCGTGAGCCGCGCGCTGGGAAGTCACTTCGTCTTCCAATCCATCGCACGCGTTCCGGCGATGGACGCGCGCACCATCGCCATCGTCATCGCCGCCGCCGTGGTGTTCGGCCTGGCGGCTCGACTGTTCACCCTCTGCATCCGCACGGTCAAGCGCCTGTACGCACGCCTCTTCACCAACTACCTGGCGGCCGCCGCGACCGGCGGCATCGTGCTCGCCGTGCTGTTCTTGTGCCTCGGCATGGCCCCCTACGCCGGCCTGTCCGAATGGATGGTCGGAGCGGCCTTCCGAGGCGAGACCACCCTCGCCGACCCAGTCGCCAAGCTCGGCATGACCGCGCTCACCGTTGGCGCGGGCCTGCAGGGCGGCGAGGTCACGCCGCTGTTCGGCATCGGCGCATCCCTGGGCGGATGGATCGGCCAGGTCACCATGGGCGACCCGAGCCTCGTGGCGGCGCTCGGGATGGTCGGCGTGTTCGGCGCGGCCCTCAACGTGCCCATCACCACCATCATGCTCGGAATCGATATGTTTGGTGCTCAGGCAGCTGGGTATTTTGTCATCGTCGGCTTTGTGAGCTATCTCGCGGCGGGGCACGCGGCCGTATACCCGGCACAGCGCATCGTGACCCCCAAGCGAAGGGGGCTCAAGGACGACGCCGCCCTTACCGTCGAAGGTGCCCTCGAGCGCCATCGCCGCGAACTCGAGGAGCTGATGGACGAATGAATATGAACCGCATGGACGCCCTCGGGCGAGTGCTGATCGTGGTGAATCCCGCGGCGCAAAGCGGTGCCGCGGCGGGAGCGGCCGAGCGCCTCAAGCGATTCCTCACCATGTACTGCCATCGCGAGGCCTTCGACATCGCGCAGACCGAGCGCCCGCGCCATGCGACCGAGATCGCGGCCGGTGCGGCGGAATACGACACCGTCATAGCGCTCGGCGGCGACGGCGTGGTGCACGAGGTCGCCTGCGGTCTCATGCGCATCGAGGAGGGCAGGCGCCCCACCCTCGGCGTGATTCCCGTGGGCTCGGGCAACGATTTCGCACGGACGCTTGGCCTCACCGATGTCACGGATGTCTCGGGCACGGATTTCTCCCCGCTTTTGACGAGCTCGGCGGCGCCCATCGACGTACTCGAAATCACCTGCCGCTCCCATACCGGCGGAACGACCCGCACATGGACGGAATACGCGGTGCAGACCATCTCATTCGGCCTCGACGCCGCCATCGCCATCGACACGCATGCCATGCGCAAAATCACGGGCCTGACCGGCGCCCCGCTCTATCTGGCAAGCGGCCTCAAGGCATTCGGACGCGACTACCGCGACTTCCCCGCCCATGTCCGCTTCGACGGCGGCGGCGAGAAGCGCGTTCGCGCGATCATGTTCGCGATTCAAAACGGCCCGACCTACGGCTCTGGCTTTCGCATCTGCCCGCAGGCGGACCCCTGCGATGGATTGCTCGATGTGTGTTACGCCACCGGCCCGGTGCCACGCGCGGTAGCATTGCCCGTCTTTCTCTCGGCTAAAAACGGCGGGCACACGCACAGCCCGCATGTGAATCTCCAGCGTGCAAAACGCGTCGATCTCGTATTTCCGAGCCCGACCTACCCCATCCAACTCGACGGCGAGCAAGTGGGTGCAGCCGAGATGTCAATCGAGGTACTCCCCTCGGCGCTCAGCGTGCTCTGGCCGAGGTAGCCGCCACCTCGATCACTCGCTCCCGTCATAGCGCCTGCGCGCCGCCTTGATCCGCGCCCGATGGCGCTTATCGGCGAGTCGCCGGGCCTTGGCCGCCTTGCCGGGCTTCGTCGCCACGCGCTTCTTGGAAGGACGCGCCCTACGGGCGAGCTCCTCTTTGAGCTTGCGCAGGCAGCTCGCCCTATTCTGAAACTGGCTTCGGTTCTCTCGCGCCGTGACCACGATGCCGCTCGGAACATGGCGCATGCGCACCGCGGAATCCGTGGTATTCACGCCCTGACCTCCGGGTCCAGATGCCCGAAAAGCCTGGATATCGCAATCGCGAACGAGCTCGTCGATCGGCATCGACGCCCATTTGGCATAACGCTCGCGAGAAACCCGCTCATCATCCATTTCGAGCACCCCCTTCCAGCATCGCGGAACGGCCCCATGCGACCGACCCAAAAGGACGGCCTAGAGCCCCTGACGCTCCAGCCAAGCGAGCACGTCGCGATGAACCTCGCCCTTGACGGGCTCGTTCAAAATCTCATGGCGCATGCCGGGGTAAAGCTTCTCGGTCACGCTCTCAACGCCCGCCTTGCGATACATCTCCGCTGCGCGATGGACGCCGGCGCCGCACTCGCCCACCGGGTCCTGATCGCCGGACACGAACAGCAGCGGCAGCGCATGTGGGACCCTGCGCGCCAAACGCAGGTCCGTGGCGTCGGACACCAAGCTCGTCAGCACGTGATATGCGCCGACGGTGAACTTTTGACCGCACAGAGGGTCGCGCTGGTATTCGGCAACGACCTCGGGGTCGGTGGCGATCCAGTCCAGATCAGTCTCGGCGTCCTTGATGGCCCTGCCGTAGCCGCCGGCACCCATTCCGTCAACGAGCTCGCTCACGTAGCGCTCGCCATGCTTTTTGGCCAATGAACTCGTAAGGGCCTTGCCCGCCGCCGAAAGGGGACGGGGCTGATGACCGGTGCCGCACAGGACGGCGGCGCGCACGCCAAAGGCATGGCGGGTCAGGAACACGCGGGTGATGAAGCTTCCCATGGAGTGACCGAAGATCACGTACGGGATGCCGCTCACCCGCATGTCGCAGCGCTGAGACAGGCGCTCAAGGGCGAGCTCGCGCAGCGTCTGCACATCGGCGACGAGCACGTCCTCGCCGACCTCGAGTGGCATGTGACCAAAGTCCTCGGCGCTCGAGACGCTCTTGCCATGACCTATATGATCGTTCGCGCAGACGGCGAAACCCTGCTCGCAAAGGAAGGAGGCGAAGCCCTCGTAGCGCTCCACGTGCTCGGACATGCCGTGCACGATCTGGACAAGCCCACGGGGCGCCTCGCCCCCCGAGGCGACCTCGTCGGGCTCCCACATGAGGGCGCGCACCGTGGAGGCGTTGTCGCGGCTGGCATAGGTGATGGTCGTGGTCTTCATCGCGTGCTCTCCGGGTCGGGGTATGGTCTCATGGCGCGTGCGCGCATCTCGCTCCTTGTACCCAAATTGAAAGGGAGGGTCGGCGGACGAGGTGAACGGGCGCGGAGACCGACAAGCGGTCGGATGAGCCGGTTAGAGGACGATGCGGAAATCGGACATCGGGATGGTGCGGGCCTCGCGAACGCACTCGCTCGCGATCTCGTCGGCGGCGTAACCCACGGTGAGCATATGCACCGGGTACAGGTCGGCGGGCAACCCAAACTCATCGATGGCCACACGCGGGTCGAAATGGCAGACCCAGCAAGTGGAAAGCCCGAGGTCCTCGGCCTGCATCATCATCTGGTCGACCACGATGCTCGTGTCGATGTCACCCGAGCCCATCTGGTCGTACTTGCGCACCCAAGCTGTGTCGACCTTCTCGCACACCATCAGGACGACCGGCGCGCCGAACACGCTGCCGTCCTTGGCGAAGTGCTTGGCCGCTTTGGCCGCCTTCTCGCGCAGGGCGTCCGTGTCGCACACGAGCACGCGACTCGGGTGCTTGTTGCAGGCGGACGGGGCGATGCGACCGGCCTCCAAAATCGCGGAGAGCTTCTCGGGCTCGATCGCGCGCTCCTCATAGCTGCGGCAGGCATACCGGGAACGGGTCAGTTCTGCAAAAGACATGCATCTCTCCTTCGATGGTCGGCGCTACAGGTACTTGCGCCAGTCGTCCTCTTCCCCATCATCCTCTTCGGCGGCAGCGGCGGCTTGCTCGGCGGCACGGCGCTCGGCGAGGGCGTCGGCGAAGCTCACCTGATTCCTCTCGGGGAAGGTCGAGAGCGCGTGCTCAAAGCACGCGAGGTTCTCGTTGAAGCGATCGCGCGGAACGGCGAAGATCGCGAGCGCGATGCCATGGGAACCCGACGCCAGCTCCTCGCGGAACAGCTCGGACACGAGCTCGGCCTCCCAGCCAAAGACCCCACAGCCCCAAGCGCCCAGTACGACCTGCTTGTGACCCAGCGCATCGACGATGTTGAGGGCGAAGCGAATGCGGTCGCGCATGGCGCGCACGAGGGCGGCCTCGTCGACCTTGTACTCCTCGCGGGCGCGGCGGGCGTTGGGTGCGGCCACCACGAGCACATCGGCGTAGGCGTGGATCTTCTCACGGGAAAAGCGCACCTTGGGAACGACGAGTGCACGATTGCGGTAGAGATCGCAGTTGATATTGCGACGGCGATTCTCGCCGTACCAGTCGCCCTGCTTCTCGAGCACGTTGTACAGGAACGACTCGGCGCACAGGGCCTCCTCCTGCGCCCAGGAGCCGCGGATGTAGCCGCCGCCCGGGTTGGTGAACGAGGCGAAGTCGAGGACCGCCAAGTCGCAGAACTCGGCGCGGCCGCGGCCGTTCTCGAGAATCGCCGCCACGGCGTCGGCGGCCATGACACGGACCTCGGGCACGCGGCCCTCGACCTCGGAGGTGACGGGGGCCTCGAGACGCTGGACGCCGGCGAGGCTGCGTTCGATCTCCTTGCCAAAGCGGGCAGCCATCTGCTCGGCATGGCGCTGCGCCTTCTCCGCACGCGCCTGCTTCTTGGAATTGGGCTTGCGATCTGCCATTCCCGTCTCCTTACAGACCGGCGAGCGCCTGCTCGACATCCGCGATCAGATCATCAGTGCTCTCGATACCGCACGACAGACGCACCATATCGGGGGCGATGCCGCAGGCCTCGAGCTCGGCGTCGTTCATCTGACGGTGCGTGGCATTGGCCGGATGCAGGCAGCAGGTGCGGGCATCGGCCACGTGCGTGGCGATCTGCGCGATCTTGAGGCTCTTCATGAACTGCTCGGCCGCCTCGCGCCCACCGTTGAAGCCGAAGCTCACCACGCCGCAGGAGCCGTTCGGCAGGTACTTCTGCGCGAGCTCGTAATACTCGTCACCGGGAAGACCGGGGTAGCGCACAAAGCGCACGGCGGGGTGCCCGGCGAGGAACTCGGCCATGGCCTGACCGTTCTTGCAGTGCTGGGGCATGCGCACATGCAGGCTCTCCAGACCGAGATTCAGCAGGTAGGCGTTTTGGGGGCTCTGGATGGAGCCGAGGTCGCGCATGAGCTGGGCGGTCGCCTTGGTGATGAAGGCACCCTCGAGACCGAAGCGCTCGGTGTAGACGACGCCGTGATAAGACTCGTCGGGGGTGGTGAGACCGGGGAACTTATCGGCGTGCGCAGTCCAGTCGAAGCGACCGGAGTCCACGATGGCACCGCCCACGGCCGCGCCGTGACCGTCCATGTACTTGGTAGTGGAGTGCGTCACGATATCGGCGCCCCACTCAATGGGACGGCAGTTGACGGGCGTGGGGAACGTGTTGTCCACGATCAGCGGCACGCCATGGGCATGCGCGGCGGCGGCGAACCGCTCGATGTCGAGCACGGCGAGTGCCGGATTGGCGATGGTCTCACCGAAGACGCACTTGGTGTTGGGGCGGAAGGCCGCCTCGAGCTCCTCATCGGTCGCGTTGGGGGCGACAAAGGTGCACTCCAGGCCCATGCGACGCATGGTGTGGACGAGCAGATTGTAGCTGCCCCCGTAGATGGCCGAGCTCGCCACCACGTGATCGCCCGCCCCGGCGATATTGAAGACGGCGAAGAAGTTCGCGGCCTGACCTGAGCTTGTCAGCATGGCGGCGGTGCCGCCCTCGAGCTCGCAGATCTTAGCCGCGACGGCGTCGTTGGTGGGATTCTGAAGGCGGGTGTAGAAATAACCCGATTCCTCGAGATCGAACAGTTTGCCCATGTGCTCGGAGGTGTCGTACTTCCAGGTGGTGGACTGATAGATGGGCACCTGACGGGGCTCCGCGTCACCGGGGCGGTAGCCGCCCTGCACGCACGTGGTTCCGATATGCTCGGCCATGGGCTCTCCTTCGTTCATACGGGTTCGGCCACTCGGGCCCTCCCCTGCGTTCAGATAGGTAAAATGGTATACCGTTCAGAGCAATCGAAAAGGAAGAACTATGGCAATCAACAAAGATGAAATCTCACTCGACCGCGAAGCGCTCAAGGCGGCGGCAGCCGACTATCATGCCCAAGGGTTCAACTGCGCACAATCCGTGATCTGCGCGATGGCGCCGAAACTCGGACTCGACGACCACACCGCCTTCGCACTCGCCGAGGGCTTTGGAGCGGGCATGGGCGGCATGACCGAGACCTGCGGCGCCATTGCGGGCGGCATCATGGCGCTCGGACAGGTGAGAAGCTCGGGTTTCGACGCACCTGGCAGCAAGGGCGCCACCTATCGCATGGCGCGCGCGTACTGCGATGCGTTCCGTGATAAGAACGGCTCCACCGTCTGCCGCGAGCTCAAGGGCGTGGGTACGGACACCGGGGCGCTGCGTAGCTGCGCCGGCTGCATCGACGACGCCATCGACCTGCTCGTCGACACCCTCGAGGCTTAAAACGCCACCATCGCCGCATGCAAAACCGCATGCAAAGCGGGCCCGGACCGAGACACACGCCTCGGTCCGGGTCCGATTCCGTTGCAATCACACACCGGGGCGACTCAGGCGCCTAGAACTCGTCGAAATGCGCCTTCCCGACCTCGACAACCTCCTTGCCGGCCATGAGCTCGGTGAGCAGCGGACGCAGGGCCTCGTGCTCTCCTTCGCGATATATTGCGTGAATCAGCACCTGATCGGTGTAATCGGTGCCGGCGATCTTACCTCCGGTATCGGCGATCATACGAACCACCTGCTCGTAGAGGGGATACGCCACCGGGACGTCCACATTCACCACGCTTGTCATCTCGACGATATCGCCTGCCGAGCGCGCGGCCTCGACGGCCGCCTGCGCCGCCGCCGTATACGCACGCACGAGACCACCCGGCCCAAGCAGCGTTCCGCCGAAATAGCGTGTGGTCACACAGCACACATCCTTGAGCCCGGCACCGCGCAGCACCTCGAGCGTCGGCATCCCGCTCGTACGCTGCGGTTCCCCGTCATCGCTTGCACGCTCGGTGCCGTCTACCAAGATGAACGCGGGCACATTGTGCCGAGCGTCGTAATGCCTCGCCCGCATAGCCGCCTGGTGCGCCTGAGCCTCATCCACTGACTCGACATGCACAAGCTGGGCGATGAACCGGCTCTTGCGGTCCTCGAACTCCCCCGACACCTCGGCGCCGGAACGAACCGTGAAATACGAATCAGCCATAACCCCTCACAACCGGGCCCACATCGGCAAGGGCCACGTGCCAACAACATAATGCAGTCCCGGTATTGCACCGAGATCGTTTGGTCTTGCGAGCGGACGGGGCTTCATCCGCGCGCAGCTTCCGCACGAGCCGAAGGCCCCGTGGGGCCTTCGCGCGAGCCCAGGACTGTTTGAGCACGGGTGAAGCCCCGTCCGCTCGCAAGACCTCCGGCCACATGGTACAATACCTCTTCGCGAAGCGGGCCAGACGATCGCGCGACCAGCCCTCGTGGCAGGCGTGAGGAAAGTCCGGGCTCCATAGGGCAAGAAGCTGGCTAACGGCCAGGCGGGGCAACCCGACGGATTAGCGCCGCAGAAAAGAAGACTCCCGCTGCCCGTCTTATGACGGGTGAGAGAAAAGCTGAAACGGTGGTGTAAGAGACCACCAGCGTCGTGGTAACACGGCGGCTTGGCAAGCCCCTTCCGGAGCAAGCGCGAATAGGAGCGCCATGGGTCGGCCCGGCCCGCGCTCGGGTAGCGTGCGAAGAACTGCACGGTGACGTGCAGGCGAGATAAATGATCGTCCACGACAGAACCCGGCTTATCGGCCCGCTTCGCCTTTTTCATCCAAAAATGCAATAGACGCACACGAACCGGATACCCGTCTCCCTCTTGCCAAACCTTACACGAGCCTTACAAAGCTTTCCGACGTTAAGCGATGGTAAGCATTACGTAAGGTATACAATAGAAGAGCTGTGTAAACAGGCGCTGTCATGCGCCGGTATGGGAATGTGGTATCAGTGGACGTATCCTTCTCCTATTTCATTGCGCAAGTCTTTTCCAATCCAATACTTGCCATGACCGTCTTGCTCACGCTGGGCGTCATCTTCGTCAACGGCTGGACCGACGCGCCAAACGCGATCGCCACGTGCGTGACCACGCGTTGCCTGCCGCCCAAGGCCGCCATCATCATGAGCGCGATCTTCAACTTCCTGGGCGTCTTCATCATGACGCACATCAACGCGAGCGTCGCCTCGACCATCTCCAACATGGTCGACTTTGGCTCGAACACGCAGATCGCCCTCATCGCCCTGTGCGCGGCGCTCTTCTCAATCGTCGTGTACTCCGTGGGAGCAAGCGTCTTCGGCATCCCCACGAGTGAGAGCCACAGCCTCATCGCCGGACTCACCGGCGCGGCCATCGCCCTGGGCGGTGCCGATGGCGTTAACATGAACGAGTGGGTCAAGGTCCTCTACGGACTCGTCCTCTCCCTCGGCCTGGGCTTCGCCGCCGGCTGGGGCGTGTGCAAGATCGTCACCCTCCTATTCGCCAACACCGACAGGCGTAAATCCAACACGTTTTTCCGTTGGGCGCAGATCGCCGGCGCCGCGGGCATGAGCTTCATGCACGGCGCGCAGGACGGCCAGAAGTTCATCGGCGTCCTGTTCCTGGGCGTGGCTTTCTGCAACGGCCAATCCTCCGTCGAGAACATGATCATCCCTGTGTGGCTCATGCTGCTGTGCTCCGTCGTCATGGGTGTCGGCACGTCCGTGGGCGGCGAAAAGATCATCAAGTCCGTGGGCATGGATATGGTGAAGCTTGAGAAGTACCAGGGTTTCTCCGCCGACCTCTCCAGCTCCCTGTGTCTGCTGCTCGCGACCCTCACTGGCATCCCGGTTTCCACCACGCACGTCAAGACCACGGCCATCATGGGCGTGGGTGCGGTGAAGCGCATCTCCGCCATCAACTTCGGCGTGGTAAAGGACATGCTCCTAACCTGGATCTTCACCTTCCCGGGCTGCGGCCTCATCAGCTTCTGCATGGCCAAGCTCTTCCTGCTGTTCATCTAGTTCGAATCCCGTCACTCCCTCTCAAACCATCCTGAAAGGACCCCACCATGGCTAAGAAAAACGACGCGTTCTACTTCGACAGCTTCGCCTCCGCCGCCGAGCTCGCCTGTAAGGCCGCCCAGAAGCTCGATGAGATCATGCACGATTTCGACCCGGCCAAAATCGAAGAGGCCGTGGCCGAGATGCACGCCATCGAGCAGGAGGCCGACGAGATCGTCCATGACGTGAACGACGCCCTCATCAGTGCGTTCATCACCCCCATCGAGCGCGAGGACATCGCCACGCTCGCCGGCGCCATCGACGTCGTCGTCGATCGCATCGAGGGCGTCCTGCACCGCATCTACTTCACCAACATCCAGGAGATGCGCCCCGACGCGCCTGAGATGTCGGCCAAGGTCATGCGCGCCACGGAGCAGATGCACGATCTCGTACTCGAGCTCCCTCAGTTCAAGCGCTCCAAGAGCCTTCGCGAGCACGTCATCACCGTGAACACCATCGAGAGCGAGTGCGACGACATTTACATCGCCGCCATGCGCGAGCTGCACACCGGCGATTTCGACCCGCTGACCGTCATCTCCTGGCGTGACGTCTACACCTTCCTCGAGTACTGTGCCGACTCCTGCGAGTTTGTCGCCGACACGGTCGAGTCCATCGTGATGAAGAACAGCTAGGCGAACATCCGTCCATCTCCCCTCTTTGCAAAACAGCTCAAGCTCTCACGTCCAAAGCACGGCCGTGAGAGCTTGAGCTTTTTCGTATTCGAATTGAGATAAGCCGGATAGAGGCAATTCGGCGCATTTCAAATCCCCAGGTGGAGACTTTGCGAGCTCCCGCCATACATCGGCTTTCTCAGTATCGATACGAAAAAGCTCAACAAGGCGCGAGTGGAGGACGGGGGCACGGCCGTTTGTCCATCCGACCGAGGCGCTTTGCAATCCGATGTGGCTTGGAGACGCGCAATTAACCTCGAAAACGACGGGCCCGCGTCAATCGACGCGGGCCCGCATTCAATGACATGCAAAACAGGGCTTTATCGGGTCGACTCACAATCAAAGTCGAAGTCGCACCTCAATAGCCGCCCAATCGAGATTCAATGCCTAGTCGAGGTCGTCGGCACCGAAGTTCGGGAGCGGGGCGAACGGATCGGCCACGGGCATCGGCTCGGGAGCGGGCGCAGGAGCCGGAGCAGCCGCGGGCTCGGAGCCGGTGGGAGCGCTGACCAGCAGATCGGCCGGGAACTCGTTCTGAGCCTCGTCCATGAAGTGCTGGATGAGCTTGAGGTACTCGGCCTTGAACTCCTCACGAGAGGCCTTCAGGCGGTCGATCTCGGCGAGCTCATTCTGCTTCTCGTTGAGCGCCTGACGGATGACCTCGCGGGCCTTGGCGTCGGCCTCGTTGCGGATGCGGTCGGCATTCTCGCGAGCCTCGGCGACGATGTTGTCGGCAGACTGCTGAGCCGCGATAAGGGCGGCGGAGATCTGGCTTGCGGTAGCGGTGTACTCGGGGCTGGCCACGGGGGCGGGAGCCGGAGCGGGGGCGGCAACGGCGACCTGGGCCTGAGCCTGGGCGGCGGCGAGCTCCTGCTCGGTTGCGGTCAGGCGGGTCTTGAGGTCCACGATCTTATTGAGCATGGCGTCGACCTCGGAAGCGAGCTGCTCGAGGAAGACGTCGACCTCAGCGGGGTCGTAACCGCGCTTGGCCTCGGAGAAGGTCTGCGCCTGGATGTCAGCGGGGGTGATGGCCATGATACTTATCCTTTCATACGCGAGGGACGCTCCGGTTTGGGGCGAGGACCGCTCTGCGTCAGTTCCTACAATATTAGCCTGATAATGAAGTTCTCAAGCAGACTCAACACAAGTATCGCAACAACCGGCGACCAGTCGATCATTCCCAACGGGGGGATGAAGCGGCGGAAGAAGTTGAGATACGGGCCGACGAGGCTTTGCAAAACGGCCCCGATGTCGTCCATGAGGCTACCCGGGCGAATCGGGAACCACGACAGCAAGACGTACCCGAGAATCAGATAGTTGTAGAACTCGAATAGGGTTCGAACGAGACGGGCAATGGTGATGGCATTCACGAGATGGCAGCTCCTACTGCTTGAGATAGCCGTCTTTACGCAGCTTGGCAAGGTCGGTCTCCTTGACCTCGCAACCCACCGGCAAGACGATGAACACGCGGTCGCCGAGCTCGCGCACTGAGGCGCCGGAGCCGCAAGCGAACCCATAGCTGAAATCGAGCACGCGCTTGGCGACCTCGGTGCGGACGCCGGCGAACACCAGAACGACGGGCTGACGGGTGCGCACGCGGCGCACGACGGTCTCGACGTCGTCATAGCTCTCAGGACGCAGGACGTACGCCGGAAGCTGGGGCGTACCCTCCAAAACGGCGTTCACACGAGCCTCGGTGCTGCTCACCGGGGCCGTGGTGGGAACGGAGGACAGGGCCGCGCGCTGGTTCTGAGCCTGGGCGTAGCTCGAGGGCGTGTCGTAGGCACCGGGACGATAGGCGGGCTCGGCGGAAGGGCCGTAGGTCGTCGCATGGCGATCGGCCTCCCCCACCAGCTGGCCGGAGCGCGTGTACACGGCGACGGACTCGGCCTCGCCACGGCGCGTCTGGCCGAGCATGCCGTTACCAGGCTCCTGGGGCTCGTAGCCGCGATAGGAGTCCTGGGCCGGCTGGCCGTAACCCTCGGGGTAATCCTCGTAGCCGCCGTCTACACCCTCGTCGTAGTAATCGTCATAGGGCTCGTCGCCGTACGGCTCGGCGGCGGGCTGGGCCATGCCGAGGCGGCTCTTGATGTCATCTAGAAATCCCACGGTTATACCTCTCTTTGCGCCGTGTGCGGGCGTACCTGCCTATAGTACTTCAAAGGATGGGTCAAATACCACACGCCCCAGGCGAACGATGGTGGACCCCTCCTCGAGCGCGATCTCGTAATCCTCGCTCATGCCGCAGGACAGCTCGCGGAGCTCCAACCCGCTCGAGACGCGAAGCTCGTCGCGCAGCTCGCGCAGGCCGGCAAAACACGCACGCGCCCTGGATTTATCCCCACGAGGAGCCATGGTCATAAGCCCCTCGATGCGAATTCCACAAAGGTTCTGCAGCCCGTCCATCGAGCGACGCAGCTCGTCGGGCGAAAAACCGCCCTTGGTCTCCTCGCCGCTGACATTGACCTCGATGAGCACCCTCTGCGGGGCAGCAAGCTCCCCGGCGTCCAAACGACGCGACGCCCGGTTGCTCACGGCCTCGGCCAAATGCATGGTGCCAATCGAGTGGATGAGCTCGACGCGGCCGAGCACGGCGTTGATCTTGTTCGTCTGCAAGTTGCCGATCATGTCGAAGCGCACGGGACGCGTCTCCTGGACGAGCTCGAGACCCTCAAGCTTGCGATGCAGCTCCTGAGGACGGTTCTCGCCAAATACACGATATCCGGCATCGATGGCGGCGAGTACTTGCATAAGACCCACGGTCTTGGAAACGGCGACGAGTTCCACCTCGTCACGAGTGCGGCCGCCCACGGCGAGGGACGCGTCAACGCGCTGCAAAATCTCCGCGCGCCGATCCTCGATGAAGGCGCCGTAATCCTCTTCCATCGCACTTCCTTTCGCATCCACGTACCATGGCCGCAACGCTGCTGGCGCGCGACCATACGCCATAGTAACGCAGGGATGCGGCGGCCATGACGGACGCAGCATCCCTGCCACGAATCATCAAGCAAGCTGCGCGAAACGGTCCGCTTGACCTACTCCGCAAGCTCCGCGATGAGAGTTGCCAGATCGTGACCGACCTCATCGAGCGCGAGGTGGGACACGAAGCGCGCATCGGACTCAGGGTCGAGCGTCACGCCCTCGCCGGAGGGGATGCGCAGGCTCTCGAGCTCATCCTCGTCGGCCTCGGCGATATCGTCAGCGCTCCAGCGCTGGCCGGTCAGCAGGAACACGAGGCGGTACGCGCACTCCATGGAAATGCTCGCGACGCGGTCCAGATAGCGAGACACCATGACCGTGCGACGGAAATCGTCCATCTGCGCATCATCGGCGACCTCCATGGTCTCCGTGCGATTGAAGACGCGGAAGAACTCCTGATACGCGCCGTGGACCGCCTCATCCTCTTCGGACAGGGTCAGGACCGTGGCGAGATCGTTGTTCACGAGCGCGGAGGCGGTGGCGCCCAGCACGCGATAGACACTGGCAGCCTCCTCCTCGATAAGGGCGACCATCTGCGGAGGAAACTCGATGTCGTTGTTGACCTTACGCTTGGCCGCACGGGCGATGCGACGCACCTTGTCGCTCATGCGCTGAAGATTGAAGTCGATGTAGATGATCGTCTGGAGCAGACGGAAGTCGGATGCAACCGGGCTCTGGGTGGCGATCAGGTTGTAGCACACGGCCTCGAGGTTGGCGCAGCGGGCGTCGATCTTGAGGGTCTTGTTCTGAGCGCGACGGGCGAGCTCGCGGTCGTCATTCACAAAGGCATCGACGGCGTCGTGGAGGGTCAGGTCGATGGCCTCGAAGATGGACAGCATCTCGTGGCGCGCCTCGATGAGCTGGCTGGAGAAGAGTTTGCGCATATGCGCCTCCTTAACAGATACGCGTGCGGGCGGCGCATATGGCGCGCCGCCCGTTTCTACACATTAACCGAAGCGACCGGTGATGTAGTCCTCGGTGCGCTTGTCCATGGGCGTGGTGAAGATGTCGTTGGTCTGGCCGTACTCGATGAGCGTGGCGGGCTCGCCGGCGACCTCCTGCAGGAAGAATGCGGTGTGGTCGGAGATACGGGCGGCCTGCTGCATGTTGTGGGTGACGATGATGATCGTCATCTCGGGCGCGAGCTCCACCATGAGGTCCTCGACCTTCTGCACGGAGGTGGGGTCGATGGCAGAACAGGGCTCGTCCATGAGCAGCACGTCGGGCTGAACGGCGAGCACGCGCGCGATGCACAGGCGCTGCTGCTGGCCGCCGGAGAGGGCAAGACCGTCCTTGGAGAGCTGGTTGGAAACCTCTTTCCAAAGATTGGCGCGCTTGAGGGACTCCTCGACAATGTCGTCCAAGTCGCTCTTGCTGGTCACGCCCTGCAGACGCGGACCGAACGCAACGTTCTCGTAGATGGACTTGGGGAACGGGTTGGGCTGCTGGAAGATCATGCCCACGCGACGGCGCAGGTCGACCGGATCAACGCCCTCGGCGTAGATGTCGGAACCGTCGAGCTGCATGGTGCCCTCGATGTGCGTGCCCTCGATAAGGTCGTTCATGCGGTTCATGCAGCGCAGGAAGGTGGACTTGCCGCAGCCGGACGGGCCGATGAAGGCGGTGATCTTGTTCTTGGCAATGTTGAGGTTCACGTCGGTGAGGGCGTGGAAGTCGCCGTACCAGAAGTTGAAGTCGGAAACGGTGATGGCGCTCTGCGCGGCCTCGGGCGCGTTACGGTAAACGGTCACGGGTGCTCCTTACTTGCTTTTGCGGGAAAGCCAGCGGGCGAACAGGTTGAAGGCCAGGATGATGGCCATGAGCAGCAGGGCAGTGCCATATGCCGCATTCATGTTGATGCCGTCGTTGGCCAGCAGGTACAGGTGGACGGTCATGGGACGGCCCGAATCGAGCGGCGTGAGGGGCATGTTGATGGCCTGGCCCATGGTGTAGAGCACCACGGCGGTCTCGCCGATGGCGCGGCCGATGCCGAGCACGATGCCCGTCGCGATGCGACCGAAGGCGGAGGGCAGGACGATCTTGCTCACGACCTGCCACTTGGTGGCACCCAGGCCGTAGGCGCCCCAGCGAATGTAGCGAGGCACGGCACGGATGGCCTCCTCGGTGGTGCGCATGATGATGGGCAGCATGAGCAGAGCGAGGGCGAGGGCGGCCGAGATCATGGAGAGACCCAGACCCATCGCTTCGACGAACAGGGCGTATCCGAACAGGCCCATGACGATGGAGGGCACGGATGCCAGCGTGTCGGCCGCATAGCGGATGATGTTCACCAGGCGGCCCTGCTTGGCGTACTCGGCCAGATACACGGCGGCGAGCACGGCGATGGGCGTGCAAATGAGCATGGCGAGCGCCGTGACGTACACGGTGGACACGATGGTGGGCCAGATACCGCCCTCGGCGTTGACGCCATGGGGCCAGGTGAAGATGAACGCGGGGCTCACATGCGGCAGGCCGTTGATCACCACGTAGGCGATGATGGCGACGAGCACGAGGGTCGTGATGGCGGCGGCCACGCGGAACACGCCGAGCATGATCTTGTTGGAGGCATTCTTGGAGATGCGCTCCTTCTTGCCGTTCGCAAGCGCGCGCTTGATGCGCTGGGCCGAGGTCAGAGCCGGGGCGTCGGCTTTGGCGGCCTCATGGATGTCGATGTTGTCTGCCATGGCCTACCCCTTCCTCATCTTCGACAGCAGGCGCACAAAGCCCACCAGGGACGCGGACACGATGAACAGCACCACGCCCATGCCGAACAGGGCGGTGCGGTGCAGGCCGGAGGAATAGCTCATGTCGAGCGCGATCTGGCTCGTGAGCGTGGAAACCGGGCTCGAGATGGACTCGGGGATCACGGGCGCGTTGCCGACGACCATGAGGACGGCCATGGTCTCGCCGATGGCACGTCCCATGCCGAGCACGACGGCATCGACGATGCCGAACTTGGCCGCAGGCAGCACGACCTTGTAGATGGTCTGCCACTTGGTGGCGCCCATCGCGAAGCTCGCCTCACGAATGCCCATGGGGATGGAGTTGAGCGCATCGATGGTGAGGGTGGTGATGGTCGGGACGATCATGATGGCCAGCACGAACCACGCGGTGAGGGCTCCAAATCCCAGTCCGCCGGTGAGGTCGGCCACGAACGGACGGATGATCACCATGCCGAAAAAGCCGTAGATGATCGAGGGGATGCCCGCGAGCAGGTCCACGGCGGGGCTGATGAGCGCGCGGACACGAGCGGAGGCGATCTCGGTCAGGTAGACGGCGGTGCCCACACCGAGTGGGACGCCGATCACGAGGGCGCCGACCGTCACCAGGGCAGTGCCGGCGGCGAGCGACATAATGCCGTAGTGGCCCTCGGTGGGAGCCCAGGTGAAGCTGAAGAAATTGGCCAGGCCGATGTCGGTGAACACCGGCGCGGCCTGCATCATCGTGAACGCGAAGATGAGCAGGACAGTGACCACGGCCAGGAAGGCGCAGGCGAAGAACAGGTACTGCAGCCCCCTCTCCTTGAGATAGGTGCTACGCGAGACGAGCGCGAGGTCGCGCTTGCGGGCGCCGGTGTTCTCGGCGGGCGTCGTCTCAGGACTCTTGGCGTCGGTCATCTCACTCCCCCTCCGCGTTGCCCGAGACCGGGATGAAGCCGGCCTCGCGAATCTGGTCGTCCATCTCATCAGACAGGACGTAGGCGATGTACTCAGCGGCTGCGCCCGTGGGCTCGCCCTTGGTGAAGAAGTACAGATCGCGGGAAATGGGATAGCCACCGGAGGCGATGGTCTTCTCCTGGGGCTCGACGTGGTTCACGTTGAGGGCGCGGACCTCGGTCTCGGCATAGTCGGATTCCACGAAGCCCATGGAGATGTAGCCGATGGCGCCGCGGGAACGACTGACGACGTCGCGCACCTGGCCGGTGCCGGAGAGAACGGCGGCACGACGGTCAAAGGGCTCGCCATCCATGACGATGGACTTGAAGGCCTCGCGCGTGCCGGAGGCCTCGTCGCGGTTCACGAGCTGGATGGGCAGATCCTCTCCCCCCACCTCGCTCCAGTTGGAGATCTTTCCTGCGTAGATGCCGCGCAGCTGTTCGATGGAGAGGTTCTGAACGGGGTTGGCGGTGTTCACGATCACGGCGATGCCGTCATGGGCGACGGGGATCGTGGTGAGGCCGAGCTTTTGCTCCTCGGCGTTCAGGCCGCGAGAGGACGTCGCGATCTCGGCGGTGCCGGTGGAGACGGCCTCGATGCCGGCGGAAGAGCCCAGGCCGCTCACGAGGACGCCGGTTCCGGTCTCCTCCTTGAACAGCTCGGCCGCCTGTTCTGCGATCGGCAGGCAGGTCGTCGAACCCGCGACGGTGATCGACTCCGTCGACGTTCCCGAGCTGCACGACGTCAGGGCGAGCATGGCGGAAAGGGACAGGGCGGCCGTGATAAACAACCGAGACGCCCTGGACGGCAGGGCGCAGTGCGCGCCTCCCGAGCAGCGATGCGCACCCAAGGGATGGGGCGCCGCGCCCGGACAGGCATGACGTGAACGTCGCACGGAGGGACTCCGATCTCTTCGAGCGATAGACGCAAACGCGCGGACGCCCATGCGCCCGCGCAATGTTCGATTCATGGTATCAAATTTTAAGCGCGCAACCGCCCAGCGCTGGGATTTCCAGTACGCCTTGCCCCTATTCGCCACCATCCTCGGATTCGACCTCGCGGATGAGCGAGGCAAGCTTACCCCCCACCTCGTCGGGGGCCAGGGACGCCACAGCTCGGGCATCGCGCACCGGGTCGAGCGTCACGCCCTCGCCGGAGGGGATGCGCATGCTCTCGAGCTCGCCCTCATCGGTCTCGATGAGGTCCGCCACGCTCCAGCGCTGACCGGTCAGCAGGAAGGCGATGCGAAACGCCGCGTCGATGGAGATGGCGGCGATGCGGTCCAGATAGCGCGAGACCATGATGACGCGGCGCAGGTCGTCCAGGGAGGCGTCGTCGGCGAGCTCCTCGGCGTCCATGCGGTTGTACGTACGGAAGAAGCGCTCGTACACCTCGTGTACCTCATCGTCGCGCTGCGCGAGGTCCGCCATGGCGGCAAGGTCGTTGTTGACCAGGGCGGAAGCGGAGGCGCCCAGGACGCGGTACACGCACTCGGACTCGCGCTGAATGAGATCGACCAGCTCGGCCGGCAGCTCGATATCGTTGTTGACCTTGCGCTTGGCGGCGCGGGCGATACGACGAACCTTGTCGCTCATGCGCTGGAGGTTGAAATTGACGTAAATGATCGTCTGGAGCAGGCGAAAGTCGGACGCGACCGGGCTCTGCGTGGCAATGAGGTTGTAGCACACGGCCTCGAGGTTCGCGCTGCGGGCGTCGATCGCCAGAGTCGCCTGCTGGGCGCGGCGGGCCAGCTCCTTATCGTCGACCACAAAGGCGTTGACGGCATCGTGCAGGGTGAGGTCGATGGCCTCGAAGATGGAGAGCATCTCGTGGCGGGCCTCGATGAGCTGACGTGAGAAGAGCTTGCGCATAGCGATCCTTATCGACGGGCGTATCACACACGCAGTTGAGTCTAGCCGCGCGCACCCCTCGGGCGCGTAAACGCAATGTCAGGAGAATGAAAAGTTCGTCTGGATGCGATGCAGCGCAAAGTTGCGATGCACGATGGGACCGCGGTGCGCGGCGGGGTGACGGCGCACGGCGGGGCGCAGCGGGGTGACGGCGCGCCACGAGGATGTTGGGCACGATGACCTTACCGTGCACCACGAACGCGATTTCTCGGAGCTACACCATGACCGCGACCGCTGCATGGCGCCCGCACGTCCCCTTTTCCGCGCGATAAGAGAAGAAGCGGTCGTTGCACCGAACGGTCGAGAGACCGAGGTCGCAGATGGCATCCTCAGGTACCCCTGTCTCGACGAGGGCCTGCCTGATCGCACGGCCGAGATCGAGCATGCGGGAACCCCCCACGTTGGCCCACCCGAACTCCGCGCAAAAACGCTCCATGAGCTCTTGGGAGACCTCGTATTCGTCACCGAGGATATGCGGACCGATATATGCCCGAACGGAGCTTGCAGGGCATGCTGCGGTCTCGCACAGGATGCTCGCAGCTTTGGCCGAGATGCGGGCGATCGTCCCCTTCCATCCCGAGTGAATGACCGCGAACCCGCCTGGGCAGGTGAGCACAACCGGCACGCAGTCGGCGAAGCACAGCATCACCGGGACATGCGCGGCGACGCACACAATGGCATCGGAACCCTCGGCTATTTGCTCGCGCACGCGGGCGAGCTCATCATCCGAGCCCTCCCGAACGACGGCTACGCAATCGCCGTGCACTTGGTTGGGCACGAGCAGCCGCTCGAAATCGCCGGCGCACCCGAGCGCCGCGAGCACGCGGCGGCGGTTCTCCATCACGGCAGCCAGGTCGTCCCCCACATGGGAACCGAGGTTCAAAGAGGCATACGGCAACTCTGAAATACCGCCTGTACGCTCGGTAAACGCCGCAGCAACAGTTCCGTCGCGCACTTCGTTGAGCACAAGGCCGTCGTAGTCGTTGCGGTTGAACTGTCCCATGAGACGCCTTCCTCCTCTGCAAATGATGCTGAAGATTCTACCCCCAGTCACCGCAATCCGCGATCCGAACACCGCGTCCCACAATTGAACAGGGGCCGAGGGGGCCGACCAGGGCTAACCGGATCCAACCCGGGCTGACGGGCCAGCAAAGGCAGACCTGGGCTGACGGGACCGACCTTGCCTGACGAGAGCCGACGGGGGCTGACAGAGCCCGACGGGGGAAATGGTCGAGAATTGCAACGTTGTCACAGCGTGGCAATTCTCGACCATTTCTTGCTGCAAATAGGGGTGTTTTTAGTCGCGATATGCCACTTTGCAACAACGGAGCACATCGCAACCACTTTCAGACGGCCGGCTAAGCGTCGACACGTGCGCGACATCGCCTGGGGCAGTTCCAACCAATCGAAGCGGGGCATGAAAATGGGGCGGGCGGATACACCGCTCACCCCATGACTCAAGCTTGACGAATGTCGCCGGAAGGCCCGCTTGCCTTAGAAGTTGCCGCGCTTGAGGAAGTCGGGCAGCTCGAACTGGTCGTTGCCGAAGTTCGGGAGCTCGGTGCCGCCGATGTTGCGCGTGGCTGCGGGAGCGGCCGTGGGTTCGGAACCACGGTCGGAACGCGGAGCCTTGGAAGCGGCGAACAGCTCGTCCTGACGGTTCACGTTGGAATCGGAGAAGCCAGTGGCGATGACGGTGATGCGCACCTGGTCACCGAGGGACTCGTCCACGACGGTACCGAAGATGATGTTGGCGTCGGGATCGACCGCGTTGGCCACGAGATCGGCGGCGTCGTTGATCTCCTGGATGCCGAGGTCCTTGGAGCCGGCGATGGAGAGCAGGACGCGCGTGGCGCCGTCCACGGAGCTCTCGAGCAGCGGGCTGGAAATGGCCTGCTGAGCGGCATCGACGGCACGGGTGTCACCGGAAGCGACGCCGATGCCCATCATGGCGGTGCCGGCCTGCTTCATGATCGTCTTAACATCGGCGAAGTCGAGGTTGATGACGCCGGGGACGGTGATCAGGTCGGTGATACCCTGGGTGCCCTGGGACAGAACGCCATCGGCCGTGGTGAAGGCCTCGAGCATGGTGGTCTTCTTCTCGGCGATGTCGAGCAGACGGTCATTCGGGATGACGATCATGGTGTCGACGGACTCGGCGAGCGTCTTGATGCCCTCCTCGGCGGAGTTCTTACGCTTGCGGCCCTCGAAGGTGAACGGCTTGGTAACGACGGCAACGGTCAGCGCGCCCACGTCGTTCATCGCGATGTCGGCAACGATGGGAGCGGCGCCGGTACCGGTGCCACCACCCTCGCCGCAGGTGATGAACACCATGTCGGCGCCAGCGAGCGCCTCGGCGATATCGTCACGGCTCTCCTCGGCGGCCTTGCGACCGACCTCGGGGTTGGCACCAGCGCCGAGACCGCGAGTGATGTCGGTGCCGATGTGGACCTTGATGTCCGCATCGGAAATGGCGAGGGCCTGGGCGTCCGTGTTGATGGCGACGAACTCGACGCCGCGGATACCCTCCTCGATCATGCGGTTCACGGCGTTCGTGCCGCCGCCGCCCACGCCGACGACCTTGATGACAGCAAGGTAGTTGTTGATCTCGTTCTCGTGCATGTGCGGTCCTCCGAACACTACTATTGGCAAGCCTGTCTACAGGCGATCGTCACGACGTTAACCCTCAAGTAGAGATTAAAAGTCGAGATAAACCGTGTTATGTTTGCACAAAACACGGATGTAAGTCAAACCGCGCTGGTCAGAATGTGGAACGTTTGCCATTTCCGCAGGTATAGCTACGAGACCGTTCACCGAGCGCAAGCGGTAGCTGCGCGAATGCGGACTGCGCGTCCTACAGCGGTGTGCTGCGGAACGTGTAGGCGCCGGGCTCACGCACATTGATGTACGTGACCCCCTGATGCTCGGCGAGGAGTTTGGTCACCACGCGCTCCTTCTCCACGATGTTTTGCGGCTTGCCCAGCGAGACCTCCACGCCGGATACGAGATTGGCCGAGATGGCCTCGACCGATGCGACGGAGATGTCCTTGATCTGCGCGACGAACTCATCAGAGAAGCCATTGGCGTAATCGAGACCGGCGAGGACGACCTTGGCGTTGACCGGCTCTCCCCCCTTGGGCGAAATGTCGCTCGGGACGTCGGTGAGCAGCAGGCTGCCGGAGTCCTGCGCGATGCGCAGCGCGGCCTCGAACGCGGGCAGTTGCGCTGCACCCTCGGGCACCGAGCCGTCGTCGTTCAGCGCGACCTCGTTACCCTCGGCATCCACGGCAACGACCAGGCTCAACGGCGCGATCCACGTGCCGTCCTCGCCGATCGCCCATGCCACCTCGTCGGCAGTTATGAAGGCGATGGCGCGCATCTTGCGTTCGACGGGGGTCACGACGAGGGTATGCGGCCATTCACGCTTGACATCGACTCCCTTGACCCAGGGAATCGCCTTGAGCGAGTCGTATATCGCCTTCTCGTCGACATTGAACATCGTGGTGCCCTCCGGGACCTCGATGAGGGCGCGCGCTGTCTCGACCTCAACATGGTCGGAACCCTTGACCTGGATGTCCGTTGCGGCGAACAACGGTGAATTGGCGAGGATGAAGCCGGCGAGGAAGAGCGCGAACACGACGCCGATGACGATGAGGGCCTTGCCGGGATTGATCTTGGGCCGCGGGATGCGGCCGGCAAGGCCACCCGCAGCGGACGCCGCGGAAGCCATGACGGACGACACGGCCTTTTTTGGACCCGCAACGGCACCCGCTTTGGGGCCCACAGTCTTGGGAAGCTTGGAAGCGGGGATCTTGACAGCGGGGGCAGCTTGCTTGAGGGAGGTTTTGGCGATGGGCTTGGCCGCGGCCTTGCCAGCGCCCTTGATGCCGGCGACGGTCTTCTCCCCGACTGACTTCAGCGGTCTTGTCGCGGCCTTGACCCCAGGCGCGGCCTTGGCCGCAGGCACCGCCTTGGCCATCGCGCGCGGCTTGGCGGCAGGGCGAGATACGGCCTTTGCGGACGCGGTCCGCGGACGCGGGGTCTTTGGCGATACAGACGAGGCGGGACGGGCCGAGGCCTGGCCCTTGCCCGCCGCGGATGCGCGACGATACGTGGGCTTCGGCGTCTTAGAAGCCGAGGAACTTGACTTCCGGCTGAAGCTCGACCCCATACGTCTCCCTTACCTTCGCATGCACATGGCGGATGACCGCCTCAACGTCTGCCGCCGTGGCGGCGCCCTTGTTCACGATAAAGTTAGCGTGAACCGACGAGACCTCCGCCCCGCCCTGGCAAAAACCCTTTAATCCGCATTCCTCGATCATGGCGCCGACCGCGCGATCGGGCGGGTTCTTGAAGACCGACCCACACGAGGGAACCCCCAGCGGCTGCGTACGGCGACGGCGCGTGAGGGCGCGCTCCATCCGGGCGCGGATATCGTCCTTGGTCGCCTGCCCGAGCTCGAGCGTAGCCTCGAGCACAATCTCGTCGTGGGGAAGACCGCAGAGGCGGTACCCCCACGCGATCTGCTCGCCGGAATAATGACGGATGCCCTCGCCTGGCTTGTACGTGACCACGTCACGGACGAGCGAACCGATCCACTCGGTGCGCGAACCGGCGTTCATGGAGATGGCACCTCCGACCGTGCCCGGGATGCCCACGGCGAACTCGAGGCCCGTCAACTCGCGCGAGAGCGCCTCGTTCACCAGGCGAGCAAGAATCGCACCGGCGCCGACGGTGATGGTGCAACCATCCTCCCCGACCACGAAGCGGGAGAACTCGCTGCCAAGTGTGATCACGGCACCGCGATACCCGGCATCCGCGACAAGCAGGTTCGAGCCCTTGCCGATGATGACCCACGGGACGCGCTCGCGGGCCAACACCTCGATCGTGCGGCGCAGCGAATGGTAGCTGTGGCAAGTCACGAAGAGGTCGGCCTTACCGCCGATGCGATAGCTGGTGTGGCGTGCGAGCTTCTCGTTCTCGATGACATCCGTGTCGATCATGCCCGAGAGGGCCATCATCGCGTTGAACGCACCCATGGGCTACTCTGCCTCGTTCGCGACGTGCTCGAGATACTCGGGGCCGACAGTGGTGATGTCACCGGCGCCCATCGTGATGAGCAGATCGCCGGCCTGGGCGACGTCGTTGATGCGAGCCATGAGCGCCGCATGATCGGACACGTAGTAGACGGACTTGCCGGGATGGGCGGCGCGAATCTTATCGGCCAGCATCTTGCTGGTGACACCGGGGATGGGCATTTCGCCCGCGGGGAAGACATCGACGAGGATGACCGTGTCGGCATCGGCGAAGGCGTCCACGAAGTCGTCGCACAGCGCCTGGAGACGCGAGTAGCGATGCGGCTGGAAAACCACATCGACGTGCTGGAAGTCGAGGGACTTGGCCGCGGCGAGCGTGGCGCGGACCTCGGTCGGGTGATGACCGTAATCGTCGACGAGGGTGACACCGCGCACCTCGCCCACCTGAGTGAAACGACGACGGGCGCCCTCGAACGTGGAGAGGGCCTCGGCGGCGCGCTCGGTGTCGAGGCCGAGCACGTAAGCGGCGGTGAGGGCCGCAGTAGCGTTCAGCATGTTATGGCGACCGGGGTTGTTCTTAATGGAAACCTCACGCTTGGAACCGTCGGGAAGGGTGACGGTGAAGTCGGAGCCGAAGGCATGGCGCGTGGCCGCCGGGTTGAGGCGCACGTCCATGCCGTCGCCCTCGCCGTAGGTGAACACAGTGCGCCCACAGGAGCGGGCCAACTCGACGAGGCGCGGGTCCTCACCGCAGACGATGACCGTACCATCCTCGCCCACGAGGCCCATGAACGTGCAGAAGGTCTCCTCGATCTGCTCCAAGGAGTCGTAGTGGTCCATATGGTCGGCCTCGATGTTGGTCACGATGACCACGTGCGGGTCGAGGTAGAGGAAGGAGCTGTCGGACTCATCGGCCTCGACGACGAAGTACTCGCCGTCGCCGTTCTTGCCGTTGGTGCCGTAACCCTCCACGACACCGCCGATCAAAAAGCTCGGGTCGAGTTCCATGCGGTCGAGCATGGTGGCGACCATGGAGGACGTGGTCGTCTTACCGTGGGTACCGGCGCAGGCGATGGTCGTGCGGCCGTAGCCGAGCGCGGAGAGCATCTTGGCGCGGTGCCACACGGGAATGCCGAGCTCGCGGGCGCGCACGAGCTCGGGGTTGGTCTCGGGGATCGCAGTCGAGACGACCACGACGTCGGGCTGGAACTCATCGATGGTCGAAGCGGCGTGACCGACATGGATCGGAACGCCCGCGCGGGTGAGTTGGCGGATGTAGCGGGAGGTCTTAAGGTCGGAACCGGTAACCCTGCAGCTGCGCTCATGCAAAACGAGCGCGATGCCGCTCATGCCGGCTCCGCCGACGCCAATGAAGTGGGCGCTCTTGAAGGTCGGGGCGGTGGTCGCCTCAGGGACAGCGATGGACGGCATGGCAGCTCCTCGTCGTTTCGTACACATAAACTCATTAAGTATACGCCATCGCCGGCGCACCCGCAGACGGATGCGCACGGTCACAATCCCTTCGCGGACGAATCCAGATGAAGTGAAGCTCGATTGTCGCGCCTACGCGATCCCCTCGAGGAGGTCGGCAAGCATGGCGGCCGCCTTATCCTGTGCCAACCCGCGTGCGGCCTCGCGCATGGAGGCACGGCGCGGCGCATCCCCCAGCAATCCGAGCAGCTCGTCGCGGAAGGCGTCTCCGTCGATATCATCATCGGAGAACTTGACCGCAGCGCCGGCCTCGGTCAGCAAACGGGCGTTGGTGGTCTGATGATCGGCCGTCGCAAGCGGATACGGAACCAGGATGGACGGGACCGCGAGCGCGGCAATCTCGGCCACCGACGACGCGCCGGCGCGCGAGACCACGAGGTCGGCGGCGGCGAGGGTGTCGCCCATATCGTCGATGTAGGGCATCACGCGCCATCGAGAGGCCTCGGCGTCGGTGAGGTCGAGGGCCTGAAGCGTCTCGTCGTAGCCGTTCTTCCCGGTGGAGTGGACCACGTGCAGCCCCTCGATGGCGAGCAGCTCGCGTTTAAGGGAGGCCAGGCGCTCGTTGACGTGGCGCGCGCCGAGGGAGCCGCCGAATACCAGCAGGACCGTGGCGTCTTGCGGGATGCCGAGCGCGACGCGGCCGCGAGATCGGTCGCCCTCGAGCACGCTCGAGCGGACGGGATTGCCGGTAAAGACCACTTCGGAGGAACGTCCGGCGCAGGAGCGCATGACGTCCTCGGCGGCGGGCTGCCCCAGCGCTATGAGACGCGCGGACTTGGCCGTGCGCTTGTTCGCGAGACCCGGCACGGAGTTCTGCTCGTGCAAGGCAATCGGAATCCCCAGCTTCGCGGCGGCGCGCATAAGGGGAAGCTCGAGGTAGGCACCAAATCCGATGGCGACATCGGGCATGGGAAGCTCGCCCGAACCGAACGCCTCGATCAAGCGGTGCTCTTCATGTGACAAATGCATGAGCGCGGTCACGAGCGTCCAGGGGCGGCGGCGATCGAAACCGGTGACGTGGACGGGATGGAACGGGAAGCCCTCCTTGGGCACGAGCGTGCCCTCCAAGCGGCGGCTCTCTCCGAAGAAATGGACCTCATGCCCCCGATCGCGGAGCTCGTCGGCAAGGGCCAATGCCGGATTGACGTGTCCCGCGGTACCGCCCGCGGCAATGGCGACGGTGAGTTGACGCTTATCGGTCATAACGACCCCTTTCCCGATCGTTCATCCCCCTGGGCGGGCGCTCGTCACCCGAGCGGCGCGGGGCATTTCCGCCCGTGACACCGCGATAATCGACTCGCGGGCGCTCCTGGCGGGGGCGAAGGCGCTCCCCGGCATCCGACCCAAGGTCGATACGGCCGTAACCGCCCGCGGCACCGCGCGACTCTCGGCGGGTCGGCGCCGCTTCACCGCGGCCCTGCCGGCCGCCGTCGTAGACGCTCAGCGCCGATCGGCTCGAAACGGCGCGGTCCGCACGAGGAGCCGACCCGTCGCGGCGGGTCGAACGGACGCGGGCCTCGCCGGCGGTACTGCGGCCGATATGGCCCGACACATCGTCACCAGAGCCCGCGGAACGGCGCACAGATGCTCGGGCGGAGCGCTCCCCCATCACGGCCATGCCGGAACGGCGGCGATCGGCCGCTGTCTCGACGTTGCTCTCGACCGAGACGCGGAATATCAGCGCAGCGAGCACGAGCGAGGCGATGATCGACGAGCCACCGTAGCTCACGAACGGCAGCGGCTTGCCGGTCATGGGCATGACGCCCAAGATGCCAAAGACGTTAATGAGGAACTGCACGGCGAGGATGATCGTGCAACCGCTCGCCAGCAGCTGCGCGTGAAGCGTCGGCGCCTCGCGACAGATGTAGAACGCGGCGATGATCATGGCGACGAAGACCAACACGAAGATGGCCGTCCCCACAAAACCGAGCTCCTCGCCGATGATGGCGAGGATGTAGTCGTTGTGGGCCTCGGGCAGATAGTGATACTTCATCGTCGAGTTGCCGATGCCACGGCCGAACAGGCCGCCCGAGGCAAAGGCCATGATGGCCAGTGTCGCCTGGTAGCCGGTGTCGTACGGGTCGCTCCACGGGTCCAAGAAGGCGAGGAAGCGCTTGGCGCGATACGGCGAGGTGACGATGGCGGCGGCGCCGAGCACGAACGCGGCGATGGTGACGAATGCGACCACGCGCCAGGGAAGCCCGCACAGGATCGCGATGGCGAACACCGTCAGCGCGATGATGATCGTGGTGCCCAGATCAGGCTCCTTGAAGATCAAGAACAGCGGGAACGGGAGCATGATGAGCATCTGGATGAGGAACGCACGGGTGTCGATGGTGCCGTCCTCGAAGTAATCGGCGAAGATCTTGGCCGTCAAGACGATGATCACCGGCTTGGCGACCTCGGCAGGCTGCAGGTTGAAGATTCCGAGGTCGATCCAGCGCGAAGCGCCCCATTCCTCGGCGCCCTGGCCGACGAAAAGCACCGCGATGAGCAGCACGAGCACTCCGAACCACACTCCCCAGACGAGCTTGGATCGAAAGAGCGGCCACGGCAGCAACCTACTGCCGATCATGGCGAACAGCACGAAGCCGATGAACATGAAGATCGCCTGGCGGTACAGGAAAAACCACGAGCTGCCGTTCTCCTGCAGGGACTCGACGGAAGATGCCGAGTAGATCATGAGCAAGCCGAACATGCAAATGGCGATGAGGCAGGACAGGAAGACCAAACGGGGACGCATGATGCGGGCGGGAACACCCGCGATGTACTTCTCGCCCCAGTCGGAATGACTCGTCGCCGTGGCACGGCGGCGGACCTTGGGGCGAGCTGCCGAACGCGCGCCGGCGGACGGGGCCTCGGACTCGGCTGCGCCTTCCTTTGCTTTAGAGAACCACACGATTCCTAGGCCTCCGCCTCGGACAGGGCGGCCAAATCGGCCACATACGAACGAAATGCCTCGCCGCGCTCCTCAAAACCGGAGAACTCGTCAAACGACGCGCAGGCGGGCGAAAGCAGGACCGTGTCGCCGCGCTGCGCGAGCGAACGTGCCACATCGACGGCATCGCGCAGGTCCTCAGCCTCGGCGATATCGATGTCCGCCGCGCCAGGAGCATCCATGAGGGCCGTGCGCAGGCGCTCGCGTGCCTCGCCAAAGCAGACCACGCAGGCGACCCGGGAGGCGACCTCTGCCATGAATTCCTCAAGCGGCGTCCCCTTATCGGAGCCGCCCAAAAGCAGAACGATGCGCGCGCCGTCAAAGGCGGCAAGGGCGGTGAGGACCGCGTCGGTGTTCGTGGCCTTGGAATCGTTCACATACCGCACGCCGTCGACCGTGTCGACGGGCTCAAGTCGATGCGGAAGGGGCTTGAACTCCCTAAGACCGGAGCAAACGCCCGCAACGGAGGCGCCGCACGCAAGCGCCGCAGCGGACGCCGCCAACGCGTTGAGGACGTTATGGACGCCCACGATGCGCAGCTCGTCAACGCCTACAAGCGCATGCTCCTCGCCCGCCATGCGGACCGTGAGCACGCCGTCGCGCACAAACGCGGCGTCCGCGGCGCCGTCGTCGGCCAACCCGAGATGCAAAACGCGACGCCCGACGTCGCAGATACGGTCGAGATACGGTGCGAGACCCTCGTCCTCGATGTTGACGATGGCGATATCGCCGTCATCCATATTTTTGAACATGCGGATTTTCGCCAGGGCGTAGTTCTCATGCGAACGATGCCAGGCGAGGTGATCGGGCGAGAGATTCAAGAGCACGGCGACGCGCGGATGGAAGGCCTCGGTCGTGGCGAGCTGATAGCTGGAGAGCTCGGCGACGAACCACTCCCCCTCCTCGCGCCGATCCACCTCGTGGATGGGCGCGTTGCCGATGTTGCCGACCGCGACGCTGTCGAGCCCCGAGGCGCGCAGCAGCTCGTCGGTCAGACTCGTGACCGTCGTCTTGCCGTTGGTGCCGGTGATTGCGCACCAACGCTCGGGCGACAGCAGCCATGCGAACTCGGGCTCGCCCATGATCTGGGAGCTGGCGGCACGCGCGCTGCGGAAAAACTCGCCGAACTCGGATATCCCCGGGCTCGCGACGCAGATATCGAATGTTCCGGCGACCTCCTCGGTGCCGTAGACGAAAGCGACGCCGGCCGCCTCGAGAGCGGTCGTGCGCTCGGTGGGGGCCGAAGAAGCCCCTCCATACACAGTCACGGACGTCACACGCTCACCAAGATGAGACGCAGCCCACGAGGCGAGCTCGAGACCCGTACCGCCCTGTCCGAGAACGAGCAGCGTGAATTGTTGCGGCAGGGGCATAGGTATTCCTAACCAAGCTGGAAGAAGAGCGCGAGGCCGAGGGCGCCGCACGCAGCGGACACGATCCAGAAGCGGATGACGACCTTTGTCTCTGCCCAGCCCTTCTTCTCGAAGTGATGATGGATGGGGGCCATGAGGAAGACGCGCTTGCCCGTGGCCTTGAAGCTGATGACCTGGATCATCACGGAGAGGGTCTCGGCGATGAACAGGGCGCCCACAACGAGCGAGACGACCTCGGTATTCGTAAGCACGGCGACGGCGGCCAGGGCACCGCCCAGGGCAAGGGAGCCGGTGTCACCCATGAAGATCTGGGCGGGGTAGGCGTTGTACCACAAGAAGCCGATGCAACCGCCGGCGCAGGCCGCGCAGAAGATGGCGAGATTGACGTCACCGCGCAGGAATCCGATGGCGGCCATGACGAGCATGGCCATCATGACCGTACCGCCGGCGAGTCCGTCGAGGCCGTCCGTGAGGTTGACGGCGTTGGACATACCCGCGAGCAGCAAGAACACAAAGATGAGGTAGAGCCACGGGATCTTGATGACCGTATCGCCGAAGGTGAACGTCGACGTGAGCACGCCCAAGTCGATGGCGAAGCCGCCCGGGAAGCGAATCGCCGCGCCGACATCGCAGAAGTTGACCGCGATGACGAAGAACACGAGCACGATGGCGGTAAGGCCGATCATCTTGCCCGTGGGCGTCAGGCCGAGCGAACGCTTCTGCACGACCTTGGTCACATCGTCGAACAGGCCCAGGGCGCCGGTGGCGAGCATCGCGCCGACGGCCAGAAAAAGCTCGGTCGTGGGCTTGGCCATGATCAGGCAGGTCAGGCACACGGCCAAGAGGATGATGACACCGCCCATGGTGGGGGTGCCGGCCTTCACGAGATGCGACTGCGGGCCGTCGGCACGGATCTGCTGACCGATGCCGTCGATCTTGAGCAGGCGAATCCACAGGGGCATGACAAGCCCCGCGATGAGCGCGGAGACGAGAATGGCAAGGAACACCTGATAGGTGGGATAGGCAGGGTTACCGAGCATCGGCACACACCTCTTCCACGAAACGATCGAGCCCGACGAAACGCGAGCCCTTCACCAATACGAGGTCGCGCTCGCCCATGACGCCCGCATAACGCCTGATCAGCGCATCGCAGGAGGGAACGACCTGAACATCACCTTCATCGAGCCCCATGAGACGCGCCGCGTCCGCCATCACCCGGGCGTTTTCGCCGCCCACGCAGATCAGCATCGACGGACGCTTGGCCGCGGCATAGGCGCCGACGAGCGCGTGGAGGCGCTCGGCGTCATCGCCCAGCTCCCCCATCTCGCCGAGAACGGCGATGCGCGAACCCGTGCAGGGCAGCGTTGAGAACAGGTTGAGGCCGGCGGCCATGGACTCGGGGCTGGCGTTGTACGAGTCGTCGATCACGCGAGCGCCACACGCCGCATGGCGCACCTGAGTGCGGCGACCGGTCATCTGGAGCTCGCCAAAAGCCTCGTCGATCTCAAAGCCGGGCACACCGAGGCGATGGGCAACCGCAGCGGCGAACAGCGCGTTGGGAACGGACTGCGCACCGGGAACGGAAAGGCGCGTCTTGAAACTCGAGCCGTCCTCGAACGTGAGGTCGAAAACGGGGCATCCGTCCTCGTCCAGCTCGATATGCGTCGCGCAGACGTCGTCATCGGTCGAGGTGCCGGCAAGCACCACGTCAAGGCCGGCGGGACGGGCGAAGTTCTCGATGATGAACGGCGTGAAGTCGTCCTCGCCGTGCAGGACGAGGGCGGAATGGTTGCCCTCGAAGTTCTCGGCGCTGGCGGGCATGCCGGACACGATCTCGGCCTTGGCGCGCGCAATGCCCTCGCGGCTGCCGAGCATGCCGATGTGGGAAGTGCCGACCTTGGTGATGATGCCAAAGGTGGGCTGGGCGCACCGAGACAGGCGCTCGATCTCGCCAAAATCGCTCATGCCCATCTCGAGTACGAGCATCTGCGTGTCAGCGGGAGCGGACAGGATGGTAAGGGGCAGTCCGATCAGGCTGTTGAAATTGCCGGCCGTGGCATGCACGCGATAGCGCTTGGCGAGGCATGCGGCGAGCACGTCCTTGGTTGTGGTCTTGCCGATCGAACCCGTGATGCCAATGACCGTGCAGCGCAGGCGCGCGCGATAGCCCTGTGCCAGGCGCAGGAGGAACTCGGTCGGATCGTCGGCGACGAGGATGGAAGAACCACGTTCGAGCGCAAGGTCGACAAGCTCACGCGTGGGCTCGCACGTCATGACGACAGCGCCCGCGCCGGCCTCGATGGCCGCAGGGGCGAACGCGTTGCCGTCGACGCGCTCACCGGGGAACGCGACGAACACGGCGTCGGGGGTAACCGCGCGCGAATCGATCTCGACACCGCGACAAACCCGATCCGGATCGCCCGCTACGAAACGGGCACCCGTGGTGCTTTGAAGGTACTTGACTGCAATCTCCACCATGGGTGGCAACCTTTCTGAAGCGCTTACCGTGCAACCTGGTATGGTACCGCGCCGTCCGCACCAGGTGGTGCAGGGCGTGTGAACCTATCGGGTCGGCTTGATTCCAAGGGCGGGCAGGGCCTCCTCCATGACCTTTCGGAACACCGGCGTGGCCGCATAGGACATGGCCGCCGTGCCGTCGAGAGTCACGTAGCACAGGACGCGCGGATCCTTGGTCGAGACAAATCCCATGAACGAAGCCATGTTGTTGCCCTCTTCGTATCCACCGTCCTTGCCGGCGCGCTCGGCGGTACCGGTCTTGCCCGAAACCTCATAACCGGGCATCTGGGCGTCCATGCCCGTGCCCTCGTCCACAACGGTCAGCATCATGTCTGCGACGCTGGCGGCCGTCTCCTCGGACAGGACGCGATGCTCGCCGTCGGTCCAGTCGACCTCCTCGCCCGCACGGGTCTTGAGGAAATGCGGGGTGGTCATAACTCCCTTGTTGGCGATCGCGCTCATCGCGCGGACCATCTGAACGGGCTCGACGGCCAGCGACTGGCCAAACGACATAGAACCCAGCGACGCGCCGTCGTATTCCGAGCGCTTCTTGATGATGCCGAGCGATTCACCCGGGAAATCGATGCCCGTGGACTTGCCGAACTGGAACCCGTCGATGACATACTCCGAAAACGCATCGGCGCCGAGCTTCTCGCCCACCAGGACCATACCGGTGTTGGAGGAGCGGCGCAGGATCTCGCGCAGGCTCATCGTCATAGCCGCCCCGCGCTTATCGACATCTCGAACGATATCGCTGCCGACCAGGACCTCGGCGGGGACATCGAACGTCGTGCTGGGCGTCAACCCCTTGTGCTCGATAGCCGCGGCGGATACAAAGGTCTTGAAGACCGAACCGGGCTCGTAGACGTCGGTCACAACGCGCAGATTCATGGAAGCGTTGGAAGCGGACGCCAGATCCGTGGGATCGTAGGTCGGATAGGAACACGCGGCGATGATCTCGCCGGTCGTGGGGTCCGTCACGATGATCGACCCGTACGTGGCTCCCACGCGCTCGACCGCCTCTGCGATGGCGTCCTCGGCGACTCGCTGCACGTTGGCGTCGATACCGAGCACGATGTCCATGCCGTCTTGGGCCGGGACTTTCTCGTACGCACCGCCGGCGATAAACGAGCCGTCGCGGGCGCGCTCGCGCATAAGCGAGCCGTTCACGCCCGTCAACACTTCGTTGTACTGCTTCTCGAGGCCCGTGATGCCCTCGTTGTCGACGTTCACGACGCCGAGCACCTGGGAGGCGAGACTGCCGTTGGGATACACGCGCTTAATCGCCGGCTCGAATTCGATGCCCGCGATGCCCTTCTTGGCAAGGAGCTCCGCATCCTCCTCATCGACCTGCCGCTTGACGTACACGAAGGTGCCCTCGCGATCGACGAGGTCCTCGACCACGTCCTCATCCATGCCAAGCACGTCGACGAGGGCGTCGATCGCACGACGGCGCTGCTTCTTTTTGATGAGCGACGGGTTCAAATAGACATTCTTGCATTCGATGCTCGACACCAACACCGTACCGTTGCGGTCGTAGATCGTGCCGCGCTTCGCGTAGAGGGTCTGACTCGACACGCGACGAGCATTTGCCTGCTCGCGATACCAATCGGTATTGAAGACCTGTATCTCGGAAAGGCGTGCGAGAACGATCGCCGAGGCGGCGAGGAAGCCGCCGGCCAGCAAGCCATGACGGGAGACGAGCTCTGTTGAGAGCCTACCGGAAGGTGCGTCGGCACCGCGGCGCTCGGAGGCGCGACTCAAGGTGGCGCGGCGCGTCCGGCCGCCCTGCGGGGACCTACGCGCATCACGCGATGAACCGCCCCTGGCAGGGCGGCCCGTGCGGCCGGAGCCGCGTCCGTTGTATCTATCTTGGGGCATGGATGCTCTCGCCTACTACTGTGCCGCCGTGTCTACGTACTCGGTGAAATCGAGCGTCACGCCACCCTCAGCCGCAACCATGCCGTACCCCTCCGCAAGATCGCGGATGCGCGTGGAGGAGCCGTACACGGAGCGCATGACCTCGAGATCGGAGCTCTCCTCCTGCGCGGTGGTGAGGTTGTTCGAAAGAGTCGCGGCGCTGTTGAGCGAGGCGGCGGTGAAACCCGCCACGGTGACGCGGAACAGGCCGAGGACGACGAAGACCGTCATGAGCACGGCGAACACCTTCACGCAGTGGGTGAACTGAGGGCTGACGTCCTGGCTCGCCTGGCGGCCGGCGCCATGGACGACGTCGAGGCTCGGACGGGAGGGCGCGACGGGCGCCGAATACGCCTCGGACCGCATATCATAGGCATATGCTGCGTTTGAGGTGGAATAACCCATGATATGCGGCCCTCCTTAAGGCGAAGATAACAAATGACATGCGCCGGGCCGTGAAGCGCGGTCGAGCTACAAACGCTCGGCGCAGCGGATCTTGGCGGATCTGGCGCGGGGGTTGCGCTCGACCTCTTCGGCCGTGGCAACCAGGGGTTTGCGGGTGGTGACCTTGACTATCGGCACGTTTCCGCACACGCACACCGGAATGTCCGGCGGGCAGGTGCAACCCTTCGAAAGCTCCTGGAACAGGCGCTTCACGATGCGGTCCTCCAGCGAATGGTAGGAGATGACGCAGGCGCGGCCACCGGGGTTCAGCCAGCGGATCGCGGCCTCGAGGCCGCGCTCGAGAACATCGAGCTCATGGTTGACCTCGATCCGGATTGCCTGGAAGCTGCGCTTTGCCGGATGGCCTCCGTGCCTGCGGGCAGCCGCCGGGATACCGGCCTTGATGGCATCGACGAAATCTCCCGTGGAGACGAGCGGGCTCTCCTGCCTGCGGCGCACGACCTCGCGCGCGATCTGGCGGGCGAACTTCTCCTCTCCATAGATGCGAAGAATCCGGGCGAGGTCGGCTTCGGTATAGGTGTTCAAGACCTCAGCTGCGTTTAGGGTGTTGGTTCCCGGATCCATACGCATGTCGAGCGGGGCATCCTCGTTGTACGAGAAACCCCTACCAGGGATATCGAGTTGCGGGCTCGAGACGCCCAGGTCGAAGAGGAATCCATCGACGCCCGGCACCTGCGCCGAGCACAGGAGCTCATCCAAATCCCCAAAGTTGCCCTTCAGGAGCTTGTGCGGCGTATCGGGGGCCTCAGTGTCTAGCCGCTTCCCCGCTGCCGCGAGCGCCATGTCATCCTGATCGACACCGAGCAGCAGTCCTTCCGAGCCCACGCGCTCGGCCATCCTGACGGAGTGGCCGGCGCCGCCGAGCGTGCAATCGCACACGACCGAGCCGGGCTTGAGCTGAAGCTGCTCGAGCACTTCTTGGAGCATGACGGGTTCATGCCGATATTCAGGTGTCAACGTACCTGCTGCCTTGTTCGCGTCCATGTGGGGGCGTCTCCTTTAGTCGAAGAAGTCCGCGAGGATGTCCTCGGTCTCGGCCTGACGTGCCGCGTAGGTCTCGCGATCCCAGATCACCAGACGGTCATCACTGCCGACGACCGTGACCTCGCGATCGAGGTGCGCCTTCTTACGGGCGGCTTCGGGAAGGCTGATGCGGGCGGCGGAGTCTATTTCAAGTGTGATTGCCGCGCCGTACAGAGCCTCCTTGACCATGCGATGAGAGCGGTTGGTGGGATCGAACCCACCCTTCGCCTCAAACACGGAGTCAAGCCAAACCTTGAACGTGTCCTCAGTGAACACGTACAGGGCGTCGACTTCCTTTTCAGGGGCAGGAAGGACGCGCACATGCTCCTCAAGCTGCTTTTTGAAGGCGGGCGGCAGTGACAAACGTCCCTTCGCATCGAGATTTCGATCGTAGGTACCGTTGAAATACACTGGCGCGCACCCCCTTAGGCTTACTCGTGGGCATATGCGGGAGCCACCCCGCCGTCGACGCTTTCAATTCTATGGGGCCTATCCCCCTTTCGCAACACTTTTTCCCACTTTCTCCCCCACACTCCCCCACTATCCCCCACAGACCCCAAACGAGGCAGCGAACAGGTGTTGCCCTGAACACAAGATATTGTGTTTTGACCGACATGCGGCACCACTACTCGATGCCGTTTCCCCAGGTTAAACCTTCTAGTTGAGGTTGAAGCGATTTTTAAATTGTGCCCGACTTGTGGTCGCAGCCCCCCACCGAGCCCTCGCCGGCGAAGATGCGAAACGCCTCCCGATCCTAGGCGCGCGGATGCGCCGCCAGATAGACCTCGCGCAGCTGTGTGCGGTCAACATGGGTGTAAATCTGCGTCGTGGCGATATCCGCATGCCCCAAGATCTCCTGCAGGGCACGCAGGTCCGCACCGCCTGCGAGCATATGCGTTGCGAAGGAGTGTCGAAGGGTGTGCGGGTGCAGTCCCTCGATCCCGACCATACGGCCGTAGCGCTCGCAAATCGCATGGACGCTTTGACGCGAAAGGCGCGTGCCCCGCATATTCAAGAACACCGCGGCCGACGCCGAAGCCGATCGCGTGTGGGAGAACAGCTCCGAGCGCGCCTCGGCGAGATAGGTACCGAGAACCCGCCGTGCCGTACCCACAAGCGGGACCAGACGTTCCTTGGAGCCCTTGCCCATCACGCGCACGAATCCCTCATCCAGGTAGACCTCGTTCACGTCCAGGCTGCACAGCTCGCTGGCGCGCAGGCCGCATCCATACAGCACCTCGAGCACCGCACGGTCCCTCATGCCGGCGGCCGTTGCGGGAAAATCCTGGTCGAGCAAGCGCTCGGCAGCCTCGATTGAAATCACATCGGGCAGATGGTCGCCCATTTTGGGAACGCGCAACGTGGCCGTGGGATTGACCGAAGAGAGACCCTCGCGAACCATGAACCGGTGAAACCCCTTGACGGCGGAAAGCGCTCGGTTCACCGATGCATCCGCGGCGTGGTCGGCGCGCTTGGCGGCCACGAAATCCTCCACATCGCGGCGAATCACATCATCCGGGCGGCGCGTTCCGCGCTCTCCAAGAAAGGCAAGGTAGGCTCTGAGGTCGCGCTCGTACGCCGCGATGGTGTTGGCGGCCAAATTGCGCTCGACCGTCAGGTGATTCAAGTATTCGCCTCGACAGCGCTCAAGCTCGGTCACGCCTGTCCGCCTCCTTTCGACTCGACCATTGTAAGACGCCCGCCGGTCCTCGACACCCTGCTCGGGGTCGCGGACCGGCGGGCGGTCAAGACGCATGTATGCGGACGGGCCTATCGATGGTAATACCCGCTGCGCTCGAACTTGGGCTCGCAGCACACGTTGATGCCGAGCTTCTTGAAAAGCGCCTCATCGGAGCTGGAGATGATCACCGAGAAGAAGGCATCACAACCGCGCAGCTTGGGCAGGCCGGCGAGCACGCGCTCGGCGATCTCGCTGGATGCGGAGGTGATGGACAGGGCGATCAGCGTCTCCTCGGGGTGCAGGCGCGGGTTGGCGCTGCCGAGCTGGCTGGTCTTGAGGCGGCTGATGGGCTCGATGGCATCGTTGGAGATGACCTCGAGCTCCATGTCGACGCCGGTCACGGCCTTGAGCGCATTCATCATAAGTGAGCTCGCCGCGCCCAGACGCGTGGAGGTCTTGCCCGTGACCACGGAACCGTCGGGCAGGACCATGGCGCCGGCGGGCGCGCCGGTGGTTTGCTCCTTGAGCAACGCGGCGGAACGCGCCGGGGACTGGTCGTTGGTCACGCCTACCTTCTGCATGATGGCCTTGAGCTTGTCCACCTGCTCCTGACCGCTGCCGGTGCGCTTGACATCGGATGCGGCCGTGAAGTAACGACGCACGATCTCCATGCGCGCGGCCTCGCGGCAAGCCTCATCGTCGCAAATGGCGTAACCGACCATGTTGACACCCATGTCGGTGGGGCTCTGATACGGGCTCTCGCCCAGAATCTTCTCCATCAGGGCCTTAACCACGGGGAACGCCTCGACATCGCGGTTGTAGTTGACCGTGGTCTGCCCGTGCGCCTCGAGGTGGAACGGATCGATGATGTTCGCGTCGTCCAAATCGACCGTGGCGGCCTCGTAGGCGATGTTGACGGGATGGTTGAGCGGGAGGTTCCACACGGGGAAAGTCTCGAACTTGGCATAACCGGCGGCAACGCCGCGCTTATGCTCGTGATAGAGCTGGGACAGGCAGGTGGCGAGCTTGCCGGAACCGGGGCCGGGGGCGGTCACCACGACGAGCGGGCGCGTGGTCTCCACGAACTCGTTCTTGCCGTAACCCTCCTCGCTCACGATAAGGTCGATATCGTGCGGGTACCCCTCGATCGGGTAGTGCAGCTTGCACGTAATGCCCAACATGTTGAGACGACGGCGGAACTGGTCGGCCGCAGGCTGGCCCGAGTACTGGGTCAGCACGACGGCGCCCACAAGGAAACCGCTGGACCGGAAGATGTCGGCCAGGCGCAGGACATCCTCGTCGTAGGTGATGCCGAGGTCGCCGCGGGCCTTGTTCTTCTCGATATGATTCGCGTTGATGGCAATGATGATCTCGACGTCGTCCGCAAGGCTCTTGAGCATGCGAAACTTGCTGTCGGGCTCGAAGCCGGGCAGCACGCGGCTTGCGTGGAAATCGTCGAACAGCTTGCCGCCGAACTCGAGGTAGAGCTTGCCGCCGAACTGGGCGATGCGCTCCTTGATGTGCTCGGCCTGGCTGGCGATGTACATATCGTTATCGAAACCCTGGCGCATGTGGCGGCTCCCTTTTTGTCATGGCGGTACCGAAACAGTCTAGCCGAGATTCGCGCGCATGCGGGGGCGGTCAGGGTTTCTTCACGCAAACGGCCCCGGCCGCGCGGTCTCATACACACGCGGCCAGGGCCGAACACTCATATGGAGAGCGGCGCACGAGGCGCCCGCAGGGACGGCGCCCTCCCTATCCCTATCGATCGAACTCCGCGAGAGCCTCGCCCAACAGGTCGAGACCCTTTTTGAGCACGTCCGGCTGGGCGCAGTACCCCAAACGGGCACCACAAGGCAGCTCGAAGCGGCTGCCAGGGACAAGCAAGACGCCGCGCTCCTCGAGCAGACGCAAGCAGAACGCCTCATCGTCCTCGGGGATATCCAGTCGGATGAACGATGTCGACACGCCCTTGGGAGCGACCCAGCTCACACGCGGCTGGGAATCAATCCACGACTGGGCGATCTCGCGATTGCCGAACACGATCTCACGGTTGCGGTCGAGGATCTTGTCGCGATGGCGCAGCACGTAGGTCGCGAGCGCGTCGTTGAACACGCCTCCGCAAATCATGGTGTAATCGCGATAGGTGCGAATGGCGTCCGAGACCTCATCATCGGCGATCACCCAGCCGCAGCGGGCGGCGGGCACCGAATAGGTCTTGGACACGGAATTGGTGACGATTGCGCGATCGTACACATCGGTCATCGACTTGAATCCCTCGGTGTTCTCGAGCGGCAGATACACCTCGTCGCACAGGACGTAGGCACCCACGCTGTCGGCGATCTCCGCAATCTGCTCGAGCATCTTGGCGTCGAGCACCGCACCCACCGGATTGGAGGCGTTGTTGATGCAGATGAGGCGCGTGTTGGGGCGGACCAGCTCGCGCAGCTCGTCGATGTCGGGCATCCAGCCGAGCTCCTCGTGAATCTGCCAATACTCGACCTCGGCGCCAAGCGTGCGCGGGATCTCGTAAAGCGGGGCGTAGGTGGGCCATTCGGCGATCACATGGTCGCCGGGACGCACCACCGCCATGAGCGCGTTCAAGTTCGCACCGGTGCATCCGTTCGTCTGAAGAATGTTCCGATGCTCGACCTTACGGTCATAGAGCTTGGCGACCTCGTCCTTGAACTCGGGCGAGCCCTCAATCCAACCGTAGTTCATCTTCTGCGCATCGAGCATCTCGTAAAACGAGGCGCCCTCCTGACCGTCGAGCGCGCGCAGCTCCCCCATGGTGAGCGACGAGATGGTCGACTGGGCGATATCCCAGGTCGCGTCCATCTCGTGGACGTTCAGCCAATCCTCGACTCCGATAACCGGAATGTCCATAGCAGGCTCCTTTTTCTCAACTCATGAACCTATGAACCCATATGGGTCCGCACCGCCGCCGCTGACGGCGCGGACGGGGCGTCGGCGCGAGAGCGCGTCCGCCCCGTCCTGCGAGGGCCCGCTAGAAAACGGCAATAATGCCGGCGGCAGTCAACGGGATCGACACGACGGCGAGCACGGCGAACACGGCGATGAAAACCCAATCGTGCTTGGTCAGGCTCTCCCCCGCCTCCTGACGGGCCTTCTTATAGAAGAAGAAGCCGGGAAGGTAGCCGAGGCAGGCGAGCAGGAGGAAGCCCCAACCTGTCATGAGAACGCCCACGACCTGGAAGGCAAGTGCAATGACACCGAATGCCATCTGCATGGGCTCGTGGCGCTCGCGGGAGAGCTTGATCTGGTACGCCGCAGCATAGGCCCACGTAATGGCGATGGTCACGGTGCACATAGAGATGGCGAAGGTGTACGCATCGGCGGCGAACGTCGCCACGATGATAAAGACCTCGGTGAGAACGCCGACGATGAGCAGGGCCATCTGCGGCGCTCCCTTTGCATTCATCTTGTTCCAAGACACGGGCAGCAGGTGATGCTCGCTCATCATCGAGGAGGTCTCGGCGGGAAGCATGGTGAAGGAAAGCCAGGAGCCGCAAACGGAGATGATGATGGCCCAGGAAATGAAGGCGCCGCCCCAACCGGGAGCCATGTACTCGAAGACGGAGATGGTGGCAGGCTTGGGAGCCGCGATGAGGTCGGCGTAATCCATGACACCGTAGGGAATGATGGAGGCGCCGATGTAGAGGGCGAGCAGTACGCCGAGACCGAAAACGGTGGCGCTGCCGACCTCGCTGCGACGACGAGCACGACCGGACATGACGGAAGCACCCTCGACACCGATAAACGCCCACATGAGGATCAGGACACACTGGACGATCTGGTTGGCAACGCCGCCGAGGCCGGTGCCGTTGGCGGCAAGCACAGTGGCATTGCGCTCGACGGTACCCCAGAAATCAGCGGTGAACAGGCCCGCGTTGAAACTGAAGATGGCAAAGGCAATGAACACGAGAATGGACGCGATCTTCACGACCATCACGACGGCGTTGAGGAACGCAGCGCTCTCGACACCGCGGATGACCAGGAACGTGATGGCCCACAACACGAGCGAGACGATGATGACACCGCCGACGGCGGGATTACCGGTCACGGGATCGGAGAAGACGCCGGGCAGAAGGCCACCCAGGCAGTAATCGCTGCCGAGTACCTGCGCGACCATCGTGCCGAAGCCGACGTTGCCGAGCCAGGCGGACAGCCAATAGCCCCAACCGGAGACGAATCCGTGGAACGGACCGAAGCCCTCCTCGGCGTACGCGCAGATACCGTCAAGGTCGGGTCGCTTGGCACCCACATTGGAAATGGACAACGCCAGGAACAGGAAGCCGGCGCCGCAAATGAGCCAAGCGAGCAGAGCCGCACCAGGCGAGGCGACATTGGCGAGCTGGCCGGTCAGGGCAAAAACGCCCGAACCGATGCAGGACGAGACGACGAGGCCGATCAGGCCAAAGTAACCGACACCGTTCGGGTTGTCGACATGCGTGTCATGAGACATAAGTACCCCAATTATTAGACACAGCGGGAGCATTCCCGCAACTTATAAGGACATGTGTAGCCGTTTTTTAGATCGGTAAAGAAGTGCCCCCCTCCGCGCACGGATACGGAAGGGGGCTGAAAGGTAGGTCGCAACCGGGACGCCTAATGCCAAGCCGGCTGGACGACTCAAAAACAGCGGGGCGTCATTTCGAAAACACCGATAGACGCCCGGACCGCGTTGCGCCTGGAAGGCGCTTAGATCATGACGCAGGCGATGGTCAGGATGACCGCGCAGACGATGGTCAGCACCACGATGAGCTTGAGGGCGAACTTGAGCCAGGTCGTCCACTCAACCTTGGCCAGGGCGAGACCGCCCATGATGGCGCCGGAGGTGGGGGTGAACAGGTTCACGACACCGATGGCGGCGGAGAAGATCATAACCATGACCTCAGGAGCGAAACCGAGCTCAGCGGCCAGGGGCCCCATGATGGGCATGGACACGGTGGCCATACCGGAGGTCGAAGGAATGAGGAAGGACAGGCCGAAGTAGACCAGGAAGCTCATGGGAGCGAAGATCACACCGGACAGGCCGGCGAGCGCGTTGGCGGCAGCGTCGAGGACGTAGACGTCGAGGCCGGTGGCAGCCATGAGGACGGAGATACCACGGGCGAGGGCGATGATCAGAACGACGGACATCATGTCGGCGGCGCCGGTGATGAAGGTGTCGACGATCTTCTTCTCAGACAGGCCACCCACGATACCGATGACGATGGCCATCACGAAGAACCACGTGGAGGCCTCATCGAAGTACCACTGGCCGATGGGTAGACCGGTGATGACGGCGGACCAAGCCTGGGTGATGACGTTGCCCTCGGCATCGTACACTCCGTTGTCGAAGAAGCCAGCCACGCCGGCGTTAAGGTCGGCGAGCGGGATGAAGCCAACGATCATGACTGCGAAGGTGAAGGTGAAGATGCCCAGGACGGCCTTCTGGCGACCAGTGAGCTTGACGTCCTTGGTGACCTCAGCGGCGGCAGCGCCGTGGGCCTCCTCGGCGTCCTTGAGCTCCTGCATGGACAGGATGGTGGAACCCTTGTCAGCCTTGACCTTCTTGGCGTAGTTCATCACGAAAGCGATGGAGATCAGGGTGGTCACAGCCCACAGAACGAGGCCGAGGCCGATGATGATGGTCTGGTTGACCTCGATGCCGACGCCGGTGAGGGCGTCAACGGCGGCACCGACGGCGAACGGGTTGACCGTGGAGCCAAGGCAGCCGCAGCCAGCGCCGAGCAGGACGGTGGCGGCGCCGACCAGCGGGTCAAAGCCGGCGGCCATCATGGTGGCGGCGAGCAGGGCGTAGAACGGCACGGTCTCCTCGCACATACCATAGGTGGTACCACCGAGGGAGAAGATGAGCATCAGGACGGGGACCAGCATGATCTCGCGGCCATGGAGCTTCTTGACCAGAACGGCAATGCCGTTATCCAGGGCGCCGGTCTCGGTCATCATGCCGAGGAAGCCGCCGAGAATCATAACGAACAGGCAGACGGGCAGAGCGTCTGCGAAGCCCTTCACCGGAGCGGTGAAGAAGTCGCTCGGACGAGCAGCGGTAACGGCGCCGCCGGAAGTACCGGAAATGACGACGGTGATAACCGCAACGATAGCCAACAGGAGCAGAAGAATGGTGAACGATGAGGGCATGCCGCGCTTTTTCTTAGCGGTCTCAGTCATTGTTCTCATCCCCCCTTCTTTAACAAGTGTCATTAACCTTGCTTACGCGGCCTTTCCGTGCCGTGCGCACCGCATGGGCAAGATTGTTACCAAGGAACCGCTCGGAGCGCGCAGCGATGCGCTCCGAGCGGACCGACAAATCGCTCTTACTTGAGCGTGGCGTACATAATCGCCTTGATGGTGTGCATGCGGTTCTCGGCCTCGTCGAAGACCTTGGACTGCTTGGACTCGAAGACGGCGTCCTCGACCTCCATCTCGGTGACACCGAACTTCTCGGCGATGTCCTTGCCGATGGTGGTGTTGGTGTCGTGGAAGGCCGGCAGGCAGTGCAGGAAGATCGCAGAAGGATCGGCCATGGCCATGAGCTCGGTGGTGACGCGGTAGTCCTGGAGCTGGTTGATGCGCTCGGTCCAGACCTCGTCGGGCTCGCCCATGGAGACCCAAACGTCGGTGTAGATGACGTGAGCACCGGTGCAGGCGTCCTTCACGTCGGAGGTCAGCTTGATGGTGCAGCCGTTCTCCTCGGCGATGGGCTTGCAGGCCTCGATGACGTCGTCAGCGGGCATGCACTCCTGCGGGCCGCAGGCCACGAAGTTCATGCCGAGCTTGGCGCAAACGACCATGAGGGAGCGAGCGACGTTGTTCTTGCAGTCGCCCATGAAGACGAGGGTCTTGCCCTTGATGTCGTAGTTGAAGTTCTCCTGAACGGTCAGGATGTCGGCGAGCATCTGGGTGGGGTGCCACAGGTCGGTCAGGCCGTTCCACACCGGAACCCCGGACTTGGCGGCGAGCTCCTCGACGTCCTCCTGGTCGAAGCCACGGAACTCGATGCCGTCATACATACGGCCGAGAACGCGGGCGGTGTCCTCGATGGACTCCTTCTTGCCCATCTGGGACGAACCGGGATCGAGGTAGGTGACGCCCATGCCGAGGTCCATGGCGCCAACCTCGAAGGCGCAGCGGGTACGCGTGGAGGTCTTCTGGAACAGCAGGACGATATTCTTGCCCTCGAGGTAGCGGTGCGGGGTGCCCGCGCGCTTGAGGTCCTTGAAGTTCTTGGAAAGCTTCAGCATGTACTCGATCTCCTCGGTGGTGAAGTCGAGAAGGCGCAGGAAGCTGCGACCGGAGAGATTAACGCCCATGTGGGCTCCTTTCATACATATGAATAGGTCATGCGGATGCCCAATGCACCCGCATCGAAGTACGACGGCGCACCGGAGCCGATGCGCCGCCGAAGAGGATGCTTAGAGATCCTCGCGCCAGAAAGGCATGCTCATGCAGCGCGGGCCGCCACGGCCACGGGACAGCTCAGCGGAGGGAACGACCAGGAGATCCAGGCCCTCCTTGTAGAGCACGTCGTTGGTGACGGTGTTGCGGGCGTACACGCAGATCTTGCCGGGGGCAACAGCCAGCGTGTTGGAACCGTCGTTCCACTGCTCGCGAGCAGCAGCGATCGGGTCGCCGCCACCGCAGGGGATCAGCTTGATCTGATCGACGCCGGTAGCATCCTCGAGGATGTGCTCGAGCGTGTCGACCATTTCCTTGATGTTGACCTCGCCGGGGTTATTGCCCGGGGTCAGCTCGTACACCTTGAGGGTGCCCATGATGGCCGGGTGGATAGTGAACTTATCCACGTCGATCTGGGTGAAGACGGTGTCGAGGTGCATCATGGCGCGGTTGTTCGGGATGTCGAAGGCGAGGATGCGATCGACCTTGGAGTCGCTGTTCCAGAAGATGTTCTGGGCCATGACGTCGATGGCGGCAGCCTGGGTGCGCTGGGAGATGCCCACGGCCAGGGTGTGCTCGTTGATGTTGAGCACGTCGCCACCCTCAGTGTGGTAAGCGGCGTCGCGGCGGAAGTACAGGGAGACGTCCTTGTAGTCCGGGTGATACTTGAAGATGTACTTGCCGTACAGGGTCTCGCGGTTGCGGGTGACGGAGTACATACGGTTCAGGCAAACGCCGTTGCCGACGACCGCGAACGGGTCACGGGTGAAGTACAGGTTGGGCATCGGGTCGATGATGAGATCGGACTCGGACTCGGTGTTGACCAGGGAGTCAAGCGTGGTGGAGCTCACGAGCGGCATCTCGATCTCGGCCTTGGTGAGACCGGCCATCGTCTTCTGGACGAACTCGAGGTTATCCTTGATGGAATCGAGCTTCTCGCGGACGACCCTGGGCATCTCCTGGCCCTTGATGCCGGCCTCGGCGATGTACTGATCCAGGAACTCCTGGCGTGCATCGGGGTTCAGGTCGAAGACCTCGGCAACGAGCTTCTCAAGATAGAGAACCTCGACACCCTGGTCGCGCAGGATCTGGGCAAAGGTGTCGTGCTCCTCCTGAGCAACCTCGAGGAAAGGAACGTCGTCAAAGAGCAGGCGCTCCAGCTCGAACGGCGGCAGATTCAGAAGCTCCTCGCCGGGCCTGTGCAGGCAGACCTTTTTGAGCTGTCCGATTTCGCTCGGGACATGCAAGCCTTTCGTCATTGCCTCCTACCTTTCTTTTCTGGAACCGCATGTGCGATTCCGGTTCAAGCCCCTCGCGGGGCTCCGTTCAACAGTTACCGTTATATCCAAATTTCAGAGAGGGATACACGAGAACGCCAAACGGACGATATTGAGGAGTGAACGGTATATCTCAATCAATCTCCCAGTTGGCTGCTTTTATCTAATAAAGCGTTTTACGTGCGTAAATATCGTTCCTGGCGGAGTTTACCATGAGGGATAAATGAATAAGAACATACTCAATATTGCATATTTTCGTACTTGTTCTGCATATTGAGAAGTAGCTGGCCTGGGATTTTGCACTGGTAATCAATATGCAGTGCCTGAAAAGATTTATTCAGAATTCTTCCCATAGGGACCGTTTAGCCGCCGAATCCTACCGTCCGCCCCACCCGCGTGTCATCGGCCTGACGATCGCGACGGCCGCGCATGCAGCGGACATGAGACATCCTGTGGCCCCGCTGAAGGGCATAATGCCCAAAATCGACCTGAACGGCATGTGCTTGATGCGTTACACGACCTTTGCACGCCAGAAGAATCCCCGCTTCCGCTATCATGGGTAAGATTGACGCTCAAAGCGTCCCTGTGTTCGATTCGTCTGCAACGGTGGTGCCCTACTTATGGAGCAAGCGATGCCATACATATATGTGGCTGCCGCGGCCTTCATCGCCACGTACCTGTGCGTGCCGCTCACCAAGCGGCTGGCGCACCGACTCGGCGCGATCGACTACCCCTCTAAGCGCCGCATCAACACCAAGCCCATCCCCCGTCTGGGAGGGCTCGCCATGTTCGCAGGACTCTGCGTCGCACTCATCGTCGAGATAGCGGGCATCAAAATCTTGGGTTGGCCCCCCATCCTCATCCCTCACCCCAGCATGAGCATCAGCTACCCGATCCTGGGCCTGTCCTTCCTCGTGATCGTGATCACGGGCGCCGTCGACGACGTGCACTCGCTCAGCCCGCGCAGCAAACTCCTCGGACAGATCCTCTCCGCCTGCATCGCCGCCGCCGGCGGCCTGCTCATCGGTCGCGTGGTCAATCCGTTCGCCCCGGGCACCTATATCGAGCTCGGCCTCATCGCCTACCCCATCACCGTCATCTATCTCGTGGCCTTCACGAACATCATCAACCTCATCGATGGCTTGGACGGCCTGGCCGCCGGCATTTCGGGCATCGCGTCGCTTTCCATGTTCTCGTTCGCCGTGCTCTCCGGCCGCCTCGACGCAGCCGCGCTGTCCATCGCGCTGTTCGGCGCCTGCCTCGCCTTTTTGCGCTACAACTTCTACCCCGCGTCGATCTTCATGGGCGACTCCGGCTCGCTGCTTCTCGGCTTTGGACTGGGGACCATCTCGCTTCTCAACGTGAGCCGCACCGCCGCGCTCACCTCCCTCATCATCCCGCTCATCGTGGCCGGCGTGCCCATCCTCGACACGCTCTCGGCGATCGTCCGTCGCAAGCGCGCCCATGTGAGCATCGGCCAGGCGGACACGGGCCACATCCACCACCGTCTCATACGTGAGGGCTACGACCAGCGTCAGGCGGTGCTGCTCATCTACGCATGGTGCCTGCTCCTGTCGCTCGGCGCCGTGGTGATCAACCAGGTGAGTGTGGGCTGGCGCGTCGCCATCTTCCTGGTCCTGCTCGCCTGCTCCGCGCTGTTCGCCACCAGGCTCCACCTGTTCGAACCCGTCCTGCGCCATCACTACAACCCCAAGACGCAGCAGGACGAGATCGTGACCCCCGACGACCCGGCCTTTGCCGCCGAGGAACGAGCCGCGGCTGAGATGCGAGAAGAGCGCCTCGAGCACCTCATCCCCGGAAAATCGCCCAAGAGCACCGATTCCCACAAGTAGACGAACGGCATCGCCCGAGCGCACATGCCTCGTGGCACGCACGACCAGCAAAGGAGAAGTCATGCCCAACGAGCTCAGCTACGAGGTCAGCCTCGAACGCAGCAATCAAATCCGCGCCGACCTGCCGCAGCACCCCGAGAAGTACACCATGCTCACCGGCGATCGCCCCACCGGCCGCCTGCACTTGGGCCACTACTTTGGCACCCTCAAGAGCCGCGTCGAGCTGCAGGAGCTGGGCGTTCACACCAACGTGCTCATCGCCGACTACCAGGTCATCACCGACCGCGACAGCACGGACAACATCCAGGACAACGTCTACAACATGGTCATCGACTACCTGGCATGCGGCCTGGACCCCGACAAGACCATGATTTACACGCACTCCGCGGTTCCCGCTTGCAACCAGCTCATGCTGCCGTTCCTCTCGCTCGTCTCCGAGGCGCTGCTGCAGCGCAACCCCACGGTCAAGGCGGAGATGGAGGCTTCCGGCCATGAGCTCACCGGCCTGCTCCTCACCTATCCTGTGCACCAGGCCTGCGACATCCTGTTTGCCAAGGGCAACGTGGTCCCCGTGGGCCGCGACCAGCTGCCCCACATCGAGCTCACCCGCACGATAGCCCGCAAGTTCAACAACCGCTACGGCAACGTGTTCCCCGAGGTCGACGCTTTGCTGTCCGATACGCCGCTGCTCCCCGGCCTCGACGGCCGCAAGATGAGCAAGTCCTACGGCAACGCCATCAACATCTCGATGACCGCCGAGGAGACCGCGAAGCGCATCAAGAAGAGCCAGACCGACGGCGAGCGCATGATCACGTTCGACCCCGAGGCGCGCCCCGGCGTGTCTGGCCTGCTCTCCACCGCCGCCATCTGCACCGGCCGCTCCGAGGTCGAGATCGCCGAGGAGATCGGCATGGGCGGCTCCGGCCAGCTCAAGAAGTACGTCACCGAGAGCGTGAACGAGTACTTCGCCCCCATCCGTGCCCGCCGCGAGGAACTGGTCCAGGATATGGACTACGTCAAGGACGTCCTGCGCGAGGGCAATCGCCGCGCCAACGAGGTCGCCGAGGCGACGCTCGCCGAGGTGCGCGAAGCCATGGGAATGGTGTACTAAGCCATCCGCCCCGCACACGCGCGGCGACACGCGAATGGGCCATCTTCACGTGCCCGCACTTTCGACATAGCCAAGGTCTTACGAGGTGGGTGATAATAAGCCCGCCTCGTTTTTTACGCTGTATGGGGGATTGCATGTACCGACTTGTTGCCAGCGATATGGATGAGACGTTTCTCGATGCCGACCACGCCATCCCGGCGTCCAATCTCCGGGCACTCAAACGCATGAGGGAGCTCGGCGTGCTGTTCGTCCCTTCGAGCGGGCGGTGGTATTCCTCGATCATGGACAACTTCTCGGGGGAGGCTCGCGAGCCGATCGAAGGCGGCTATGTGCTCTCCTATAACGGCGGCTTCATCAACCGCGTGGGAGACCCCACCCCGCTCACCACCTGCGGGCTTTCCAACGAATGCGCGAACGCGATCTATACAAAGGGGCTCGAACTCGGACTCTGCATGCACGTCAACGTCGCCGACGGCCACGTGTTCGTGAATGACGCACCCACGCGGGAGCGCGACTATCTGGAATCGATCACCGGGGTCACTCATTTTCGCGGATCCGATCATCCCGACCTCTCATTCCTTGAAGGCCGTGGCATCGTGAAGATCCTGTATGTCGACTGGGACTTCGATGCGCTGCAGGAATTGGGTCGCAAACTCGCGCCCATGGCCGAGCGCCTCGGTGTTGACATCACCTTCTCCTCCAAGCGCTACCTCGAACTCATGCCCGCAGGCGTTGACAAAGGGACGGGGCTCACGCGCCTTGCCGATATGCTGGGAATCCCGATGTCCGAGGTCATCGCCGTTGGCGATTCCGCAAACGACCTCTCCATGATCAAAGCGGCGGGGCTGGGAGTCGGCGTGGCGAATGTCACCGACGACGTGCGGCCGTATTGCGATGTCATCCTTGAAACGGCCGGGACCGACGGCGCGTTCTCCGAGCTCGTCGAGCGATTCCTCGAGTCCTAACGCCCGCATGACGCCGCGTCTTTCTATTTGTAACCCTTGGTTAACTTGTGGAGAGGCTATGTGCTCGTCGGTCTACGACTTGGGTCTCATAGAATTAGCTATAGTTAACTCAACGAAGGCACAGGCGAATTAAAGACCTTCGACACGAACGTTGCGCCTTCCCTCCCCTCGCGCAACACCTCTTTGGAAAGGCGCCCCGCACATGTGGGGCGCCTTTCTTGACTACAATGGCGGTATCGATCGAAAGTGAGGATGGCATGGCGGACCGGGACACCGACGGATTCTTCAACCGCGTATACGACATGGTGCGCCAGGTGCCCTGCGGCATGGTTGCCACGTATGGTCAGATTGCCAAGCTCGTTGGTGAACCCCGTCGAGCTCGATATGTGGGATACGCCCTGCACGTCAATCCGGAACCCGGGGACATACCTTGTCACCGCATCGTATTCGCGGACGGGCGCCTAGCGGAGGGTTTCGCCTTCGGCGGACCCGAGGTGCAGCGCGCATTGCTCGAGGATGAAGGCGTTGCCTTCCTCGCCAATGGGCATGTCGACCTGCAGGCCTCTCGCTGGCCCGCGGGCCTGGTATGACAAGGGGCGCCGACAGCGCCCCTTCCCGTATTTGAATCCTTGGTAGGCAACCCAATCAGACGGTCGCCTCGAGTGCATCTTCTGCACGGTCGACCGTGCTTCTGGCCTTGGCGCCCTGTTTGAACCACGAGCGCAGGTCCTCGAGCGTGCTGCCCGCTGCATACACCTTGATTTTGCGACCGCCCTTCGTAGTCACCGTGCAGCGGTCGCCGCTCTCGCTGTCCTCGTGCGCCGAAACCTTCTTGAGGTAATCGCGGCGGAACGCCACGACGCGGGCGTTGCTGATCTCGATGAACCAATCGTCGTCAACGAGCGAAGTGCCCGTGGCACCCCGGCTTGCCATCTCCTCGGCAAAGGAGAAACCGAGTTCGCGCTCCTGCCTGCCTATCTCGAGGATGCCGCGGGCGGGCATGCTGAGCATGAGCAGGGGCAGGAGTCCCCCTATGAACAGGAAGAGGAACGGGACGAGCAAGAGCAGACGAGCACCGGCATCGGTGAAAACAGCCATGAAGGCGATCACGAGCGAGAAGACGAGTGCCATGCCGTTGAAAACAATCGTCAACGGCTTGATAGCAGACCAGCACAGGCCCGCCTTGGTCATGGGGCCGTCAACAGCGTCCGAGATCTCGATGCCCTCTTCCTCCAGACGGGCGAGGAGATTGAGCGAGCACACCCCCTCAAGGCTTATCGAGCAGAGCTTTCGATCGCCCTCGAACAGGTCGATCCTCATCATCTGCGTGTGAAGCGTTGCACGGGTGATGTTGCCAAACGTCGACTCCCTGCGGACGCCAAAGGCGTTACGCGAGAGAATTCGTTCACCGTCCACGTCGATGCGCGGGATGCTCAGCAGGGCCCAGATGGCCATGCCCGCAAGTGCCATGGCGTGGCCGAACCACACAAGCTCGTGGTCCCACTCGCCCAGCGAAACGCCCTGCCAGACGTAAACACCCAACATGAGCAGCTCGAACGCGACCGCGCAGCAGGCGATGATCGTGCGGATGGCAGCGGGCATGCGCACCGTGAAGCGATCGAGGCTGTCCGTCGCCTCGCTGCGCTCGCGCGCACCGCGGCGGGCGACCCATGCAGTGAGCGGGCCAACGATGAACACGGTCATACCGACGCGCAGAATGGATTCGAGCAGATTACTCATAGGGGCCACCGCCTCGGGCTCTGGAGATTAACTGCAGGAAACGCTACCAGAACGATGGGATGCGCACAACGTAAGGGGCCGCGCATCGGCAAGCGGCGGCATCGCAATCGCCCGGCGAACAGATGATGATCGGCGCCGGGCCAGACGAATTAAACAAAAGGGCGGCCGACTGCGCCCTCGCAGGCGCACCGTCGACCACCCTTCACGTCGCAGCGACCCTACGAGCCGTCCGACACGAAACGCGCTCCGCCAGAGCGCTACCCAATCTTGCGGATGCTCGGGATCGCCCAGGTGATTCCCGAGAGAATCACCATCGCCGCACCGATGAGCACGAAGCACGCGCTTACGCCGATGGCGTCCGCGAACAAGGTCGACGCGACGAGCCCCACGGGCATGGCCCAGCTGCAGACCGCTCCGTACAGGCCGAAGACGCGGCCCATGCACTCGGGATCGACGCGCTCCTGCATGAGCGCCATCTGCGGCGCGCTGTACAGCGGACTCGAGACCCCCATCGCGAACGTAAGCCCCAGAAACACAACGAGCGCGGAAGGGGGTACGAGGCCGCCCGCGAGCGTGACCGCTCCGAAGAGGCCGATGGCCAGCGTGCACGAGAGCGCACGGTTCTTAAGGCCGCCCGTCGCCCCGATCCAGCCGCTCGCCGCGATCATGCCGACCGAGAACGCGATCTCCGCGATGGCCGACTGCGTAGTGGTGCCCCCAAAATGATCGAACACCATGAGCGGGAACAGCGCGGATATGGGCGAGAACAGGACCGAGAAGGCGAAACCGATCCAGAGCATGGCGAACAGACCGTGATGACGTTTGAGCTCGCGGCACCCGTCGGCCGTCTCCAATAGGAAGGCCCGCACCGCGTGGTGCGACGCCTCGGCGTTCTCCTCGGGCGTATGGCGCTCGGGCGCCGGCGTCTTGATGCCGGAGGTCGCCACCGCGATGCTCGCGAGCACCGCGCCGGCGACATCGAGCGCGATCATGAAGGTCAGGCCAAACGCCGGGTAGACCACCGCGGCGATGGCGTTGCCGATAATGTAGCTACCAGACTGCATGAACTGCAGCATGCCCGCCAGCTTGCCGAGCGCCTCGGGCGGGGCGATGAGCGGCGTGAGCGCGTTGAAGGCGGGCGCATGGAGCGTGCTGCCCAGCGCACGGACGAACAGCACCGCCGCCACGACGGCGACAGAGAGGTCGCCCCGAAGCGAGCCGAAGACAAGCGTGAGACTCACGGCCGCGATGAAGAGATCGGCGCCGATCATGAGACGCTTGATGGACGTGCGGTCCACGATGGTGCCCGCGAAGGCGCCGAGGAGCGCCATGGGCAAGAAGGCCGCCAGGCTCACGAACGACAAGGCGCTCGCGGAGCCAGTGGTGAGGGTGACGTGCCAGATGAGACCCATCTGCAGAATGGAGCTCGTGAGCACGGAGAAGAACTCGCCGATCCAGACGATGGCGAGCGAACGCTTCCAAGAAGCGCGGGGATTCGGTTGTGTCATGGAATAATCCTTTGATGCGATCGGTGATATGCAGCGAAGTACCGGTCGCTCACGCGACCGTGGCTAGAGCCAAATCCTCATGGAAGCAAGCATGGTGCAGCTCCCCTTTCCAAATCTCGAGGTAAACCTTCAGTCGTGAGTGGGGGCTATTATAGGGACTTGCGAGCCGAGATGCAACAGGGCGACCTCTACGGAGCGTAGATGCCGGGCGCCCCGAACCACTTATGCCATGCGAGACGGCATCCGATTATTCTTGACATGGTCTCAATGTGATATCACAATGCAATCAGCAGCCGCACGGACTGCTCGGGGATTCGCCTCCTCCCCATCGCAATCTGGGGGCGGCGCCGGGGCCGTCACGCAAACGCCGGCGCAGTCGTGAAAGGAACTCACATGAGCGTGGAAAAGCAACTCAAGGCCACGTCGGGCTATGGCATGCTCGCCGCCGTCATCGCGGCGCTGCTCGCCATCGTCGGCCTCTTCATCTGGAGCCTCACCGGCATCGCCGGAACGCCGGACGGCGTCGACGCGCCCGCCGCCTACGGCTGGGGCCTAGGGCTCAGCATCGTCGCCTTTTGTTTTTGGTTTTTGCCGCTGAACGGCTTCTTCTCGCTTCAGCCCGGCCAAGCTCGCGTGTGCATCCTCTTTGGCAAGTACGTGGGCACCGTGCGCGACGAGGGCTTCTTCTGGGCAAACCCGTTCTTTAGCAAGAGCATGGGCGTGAGCGGCGCCTCCGAGGACGCCATGGCCGCAGCCGCCGCAAAGGCAAGTCTTTCCCTGAGCGAGAGCGTCAAGGCGGCGGGCAACGCCGCCAAGGGCCTGTCCACCACCATCTCCACCCGCGTGCGCACCCTGAACGGCGAGCGCCTGAAGGTCAACGACAAGATGGGCAACCCCATCGAGATCGCCACCGTCGTGGTGTGGCACGTGGCCGACACCGCCAAGGCCCTGTTCGACGTGGACGACTACCAGAGCTACGTGGCCATGCAGGCCGAGACGGCGCTCCGCCACGTGGCCAGCGTGTACGCCTACGACCACCTGGAGGACGAGTCCGACGCCGCCGGCGCCATCACCCTGCGCGCCAACGTCGAGGAGGTCTCCGAGGCCCTGCGCCGCGAACTGGCGATGCGCCTGGCGCCCGCCGGCGTCGAGGTCGACGACGCCCGCCTCACGCACCTCGCCTACTCCCCCGAGATCGCCCAGGCGATGCTGCGCCGCCAGCAAGCGGAGGCCGTCATCGCCGCGCGCAAGAAGATCGTCGAGGGTGCCGTCTCCATGGTCGACATGGCCGTCAAGGAAATGGCCGCAGGCGGCACCATCGAGCTGGACGACGAGCGCAAAGCGCAGATGGCCAGCAACCTCATGGTGGTGCTCTGCGGTGAATCCGAGGCGCACCCGGTCCTGAACGCAGGTTCTCTGTACTAACCACCCAACCTCAGTTTAGGGACAGTCCCTAAACTGAGGTTTTGATACGCTTGGAAGCGTTCCAGCTACACGCATCTCAGCTCGATAAGAAAGCACGTCATGGCACGCAAGCAATACCCCCTTCGCATAGACCCCGCCATATGGGAGGCCGTCCAACGCTGGGCGGACGATGAGATGCGCAGCGCCAACGGCCAGGTGGAGTGGATCTTGCGCGATGCCCTCAAGCGCGCGGGAAGGCTGCCGAAGAAGGAAGGGCGCTCGCGCGACGCAAAGGAGAAACCGGAGGGCGATTCTACGCCGTAAGCGAACCAACCGTATGCAATCCCCTCGGAAGGAACCTGCTTTCGAGGGGATTGTTACATTTGTGGACGATAATGAACGCGCCTGGGACAAACTGCAGACAAGGAGACCGGCATGGCCGCGAACATCCTGGTCGTCGAAGACGACGCCGACATCAACGAGATCATCTCCACCCAGCTCTCGCGAAATGGGCACACCTGCACGCAGGCGTTCTCCGGGACCGAGGCGCTCATGCGTCTCGACGCCGGCGGCGGCCCGCTCCCCTACGACCTCGTCATATGCGACCTCATGCTCCCCGGGGCCACGGGCGAACAGATCATCGACAGCGTGCGGGGGGCTGATTCCGCGCTGCCCGTGATCGTCATCTCGGCGAGGACCTCGACCGCCGACCGCGTTGAGCTGCTCAAGCTCGGTGCAGACGACTACCTCACCAAGCCATTCGACCTCGATGAGCTCGCAGCACGCGTCGAGGTGCAGCTCCGGCATAGGTCGAAGCAACGCGGACCACGCACGAATAAGAGCAGAACGCCGCACGAGAAAGCCAGTGGCACGCTCGTCTTTCGCGACTGGATGCTCGAACCCTCTTCACGCACCTTCTTGGTGGCGGGCTTCCCGCTTCAACTCACCCGCATCGAGTTCAACCTCCTCGAGGCCATGATGCGCCAGCCCAGGCGCGCCTTCTCGAAGCAGGATCTCTTTGAGGCGGCCTGGGGTGAACCCTATGCCGGCGACGACAGCACGGTCACGGTCCATATATCCAACATCCGAGCCAAGCTCAAGCCGTCGGGCACCGACGCGTACATAAAAACCGTCTGGGGCATCGGCTTCAGGCTCGACGAGGATGAACGCTAACCCACCACGCCGAACTTTACCCTTTCTTTAGGGTTGCTTCGGACTTTATCAAGAGATGGACCGCATCCTTGTAATCAAGTTGATGCTGAACTGCAAGGAGGCACCATGAACATCATCGAAACCCATGCGCTCTCGCGCGTCTACGGCAAGAGGCGCGCCGTCGACAGCCTCGACATGCGCGTCGCTGCCGGCGAAATATACGGATTCGTGGGCAAGAACGGCGCAGGCAAGTCAACCGCGATGAAGATGATCGCGGGGCTCGTGCGCCCGACCTCGGGCTCCGTAGAGCTCTTCGGTGCGCAGCGACGAGCGCGCGAGGGGTTCTCCCGCGTCGGCGCACTCATCGAAGACCCCGGCATCCTGCCGACGTTCTCCGCACTCGAGAACCTCATGTGCAAGGCGCTCGCCCTCGGCGTCGTCCGCCCCAATGCGCACTGTCGCGAACTACTGGAGCTTGTCGGCCTTGCCGACACGGGAAGCCTGCGCGTCAAGAAATTCTCCCTGGGCATGAAGCAGCGCCTGGGACTCGCGCTCGCGCTCGTGGGCGGACCGGACCTGCTCCTGCTCGACGAGCCATTCAACGGGCTGGACCCCGAATCGACGAGGGCCATGCGCGGCGCCCTTGTACGTCTCAACCGGGAACGGGGCGTGACCATGGTTATCTCAAGCCACGTCCTCGACCAACTCGACCGCATGGCGACGAGTTTCGGTGTGATCAGATCGGGCCGCATGGTGCGCGAGCTCTCTATGGACGACCTGCATCGGGAGTGCGGTAACTCCATCCGCATTAGGACGAACGACCCCGCACGAACGCTCGCGATACTGGAGGAAGCGCTGCCGGGAACGGCACTGCGCGCGGAGCCGGACGGGTCGATTCTCGCGAGCGCAGCCGTACGCCACGCCGCCACGAGCTTCGGGGGCGCCGCTGTCGCCCCCATGGCGCCCTCCGCGGAGGACGTGGCAAGGGCCCTCAGTGAGCATGGCCTGCTCATCCTCGAGCTCAGCCACGTCGAACGCGACATCGAGGAGTACTTCGTCGAGCTGATGGGCGGGGCGGATGCTTAGTCCAGCGCCCCTCCCGAGTGCCTTTGCGCCGTCCGCGTTCATGCTCGCATGGCCGCCGACACTCGGCCGGCTCGCACCAGCCATCAACCTCCTCATCGATATCGCGCTCGTCGCGTTCCTCGTCTACATCCTCGTCGCCGCCCGGAAAGGCAGGTAAACCATGTTGAATCTCCTTCGCTCGGATCTCTATCGCTGCACACGCTTCCGCGGGTTACGCGGACCCCTGTGGCAGTATCTCTCCGTCGTCCTCGGCGTCGCGATCCTCGAGGTCGGGCTCAACGCCCTCATCATCTCTCAGGGACTCGGTGAGCTCGAAGCGATCAGCGTGCACGAATCCCTCGCCACGCCCTCAGTGTTTTTGGGCTGGTCCATGTTCGGATCCGTCTCCGTCGTGGGCTTGGCGAGCGCCTACGGCATGGTCGAGTGGATATTCGCCGATCTGAATGACGGCTATGTCAAATCGCTCGTCTCCTCGCTCGCCGGGCGCCTGTCATATTTCACGGAGAAGATCGTGTTCTCGGGCATCTGGGCGGCCATGATGCTCATCGCGGGCATCGTGTGCCACCTCGCCTGCATGCAGCTGCTCCCCACCCTTCCCCTGGGCCTCTCCTTCACCTCGTTCGACGGGGCGGCCGAGCTCGCGCTGTGGCTCCTCGGAAGCTGGCTCGCCGTGTGGGCGCTCACGGTGATCTCGCTTTCCGTCGTCCTGCTCTTCCGCAAGAAGCTGCCCGCCTACACCCTCACGTTCATCCTGATCATGGGCGTCGTCCCCGTCGCGCTCATGTTCGCAGCCAATATGGGGGCGCAAGCCGCTCCCGTGTTTGAGCCGCTGTTCTCCGCCCTCACCGGCATCGCGAACTGGATGCCGAGCATGGTCATCGCCGCCTTCAAGCTCGGCGCGGGAGCCATGTTCGATCCAGCGCAGACCTTGCCGCTCATCGGCGCCGTCCCCACGTGGCTGTGGGGTGCGTTGGCGGGCCTCATGTGGACCGCCATCGGCAGCGGCGCGTTTCTCCTCACCGCAAGCAGGCGAGACGTGTAATCCGGGTGCTCGATGAGTCGCCGCTCAGGCCCGCCCTCGAGTCCGCACCGAGACGGCGACGAAACCCGACTATCCCATCTTTAAGCCCCCCGCCGCCCACCTGCTCGTCAGGGGGCGGCACGACATCAAGGAGGCACCGTGTCCCCAGGCGCACTCGCCGTACTCATGCTCGTCATCGGTGTTCTCGCGGGCGCGCTCATCACGACTGCGGCATATGCACCCGAGCTCCGCCGAATATCGCGGCTACTCGACGCGCGTCGAGACGGCAGAGCGTCCGCCAACGCGCGCATAACCATGGGCGCGCACGCCCCAGGGGTCGCCGAACTCGCCGAAGCGATCAACCGGGAGCTCGATTGCGCCATGCGCTCGCATATAGACGGCATGAGAGCCCAGCGGGACTTCCAACGCGACCTCTCCGCGCTCTCGCACGACACACGGACCCCGCTCACCGGGGCAAAGGGCTACCTGCAGCTCGCCGCGGACGAGGCGGACCCCGCGCTCAAACGGCGGCGCATCGAAGCCGCAGTCGAGCGCATCGACCGGACCTCCGAGCTTCTTGACGCGCTCTTCTCCTACACCAAGGCGAGCGACCCCGACCTCGTTCTCAATGCCGAGCCCATCGACGTGCGCGAGATCGTCGAGCAATGCCTGCTCGGCCACTATCCGGATTTCGAACGGCTCGGATGGGAGCCGGTCGTAACGGGGACCGGAGCTCCGCGCATCATAGAGGCCGACCGTCAGGCGATGGGGCGCATCGTGGAGAACCTCGTCGCGAACGCGCTGAGGCATGGCAGCGGCGCACCCGAGCTCCGCATCGCGACGGCGCCCGAACAGACCATCCTCTCCATCTCGAACCCTATCGACCATCCCGATGAGCTGGATGTGGAGCATCTCTTCGATCGGTTCTACAGGGCAGACTCCGCACGGCGCGGCGGGGGATCGGGGCTCGGCCTGGCGACGTCCGCGAAGCTGGCCGAGGCCATGGGGATGTCCCTCGAGGCGAAGGTGGATCGCGGCCGCCTCACCATCGAGCTCCGAAGCCACCAAAGCCGATGAATGATGCGGACTGTAAAGAATCTGCAGCTCAGAAGCATGTATAAAGCCTTTTGGCAGCGCGATCTGACCCCTCGGGGACGCGGTATAAAGACCTTTGATGGTACGATTTGCCCGTCAATGCCATGGTGACTTTCGACAAGGGTCACCCCGATCCGCAAGGAGCAAGCGCATGGAGCTGGGCTCTCACATCAAGGAGCATCGCACGAAGCTCGGACTGTCCCAAGACGACCTGGCGGAGCGCATCTACGTGTCGCGCCAGACCATCAGCAACTGGGAGTGCGGCCGCACGTATCCTGACGTCCAGAGCCTACTCTTGCTTTCCAACGTGTTCGGGGTGACCGTGGACTCCCTCATCAAAGGAGATGTGGAAACCATGGCACAGGTGATGAACGAAGCGGTCAAGAAGTACAACGCCCTTTCCACGGTCACGGTCGTGAGCGCGGTCGTGTTCCTGGGGCTGAGCGCGTGGGCGGCGTTCCAGTTCGAATGGGGCTGGGGCGCCCACATCGCACCCACCGCGGCGTTCGCCGCCGTGGCGCTCGTCGTGATGCTCGTGGCGTTCGTGTATATGGAGCGCATGAAGAAGCAGCACGACCTTGTCACGTACCGCGAGGTGCTGGCGTTCAGCCGCGGCGAGCAGGTCGAGCGCGACACGCTCGAGGGACACCGCGAGCGCGAGATGAACCCCTGGGTCAAGGGCGCGCGTAACGGCGTGCAGATCATCCTCGGCGCGATCGCCGGCGGCATGGTTGGCGTCGGCATCGGCATGCTCGCCAAGATGTTGAGCTAGGTAGATCTGCAGACCGGATGGCCTTTCGCCGGCACGATCGCCCCCATTCCCGCCCCTCGTGGCAGAATGGGGGCGATTCTCGTTGAGGAGGCCCCATGAACGCAACCGCGCGCGCATCGCTCATCGCCGCAGCCGCCATCGCCGCCGCATGCTGGGCGGTCCCCGCCCTCCTGGTCGGCGCCGTCCCGCCCGATGCGGGGATGTTCGCCATGATGGCGCTCCTCTACGCTCTTCTCCCGATCACCGCGATCGCCCTCGGCCTGCTCGCCGCAGGCTCCGCGCGAACGCTCTTTTGGGTGCCTGCGGCGCTCGGGGCCGCCTTCGCCCTCCTATTTCCCCTCGCGGTCGAGGGCAGCCAGGACGTCGCGCTCTACGGCATCGCCTACGCTGCAATCGGCTACACCGCCACAGCCCTGCGCGTCAGCATGGCCGAGCGGTGTCGCCCACCACGTTGAACCAGATGCCCATAACCAGATGCCCATAAAGGGCCGTACGGGTCCGGCGCTTTCGGTGCACCCACCGGATCTTCGGTGCGCCTACCGGATCTTCGGTGCGCCTGTGAACCATTTTCCATGCGACATATGGTTCACAGGCGCACCGAACTTTTCAAAGCGCCCCGAAGTTGAAAGCGGATACTCGTCGGTCGTTCAACGCCCCAATCACGCCATGACCCATGAATTTCCCAGCTCACAAGCATGTACAACAGATTTTGCAGAGGCCGGCGGTCCTTGCCGCGTAAGATGTACAACAGATTCGATAGCGCCCGCGGCGTGTTCGCGAGACGCTCCTTCACGACCGGGAGGTGACGATGGACATCAGCAACCAGATCAAGACGCGGCGTGAGGCGATGGGCCTCTCGCAAGAGCAACTTGCCGAGAAACTCTATGTATCGCGTCAGACGATCAGCAACTGGGAGCGGGACAAGACGTATCCGGACGTCCAGAGCCTGCTCATGCTGAGCGTCCTGTTCGGCACCTCCATAGACACGCTCGTGAAGGGAGACGTGACCGTTATGGAAGAGGCTGTCGAGAGAGACCGCAAGTACTCGGGAACGCGGATGCTGCGACTGGCCGTGCTGATGCTCGCGCTGCTCGTATTGCCTTTTGCCCTAATATTCTCACCTGCGTTTGACTGGATGCGGGGGTATTGGGGCGTAGAGATCGCCGCCATAGTAACGCTCATCCCCGCAATAGGCGCCCTTGTTTTGAGTAACACCATAGAGAACATCAAGCAGGAGAACGACTTGGCTACCTATAAGGAGATCCTCGCCTTCATGAACGGCGAGGCGGAGATCGAGCGCGACCCTCGGGCCCTCCCCCGCCGCGGCTGGGCAGCGAAGCATCGTCATGCCTACAACGCGCTGACAATTCTCGCCGGCGGCGCCATCGGCGCGGCAATCGGCTACATCATTTGGGGGTTGCTGAACTAACCAGCCTGCCGTCGGGCCAGGCATCCGTCGATTGCCTATGGCTTCTCCGAAATAACCTATGAGCTCTTGCGGTGTCCCCGCGGCTTCCCCGAAATGTCTATGGGCCCCTTGCAATTGTCTATGCTGTTCAGCCAATTCAAGGGGCCCAAACGGAAGGAAGTCATAGGCAATCTTCCGGATATCGATGCCGGACCTCGATTAGCGCTTGCCCTCACAATGAGGCTCAGCGTCGTCATCTTCAATCACGATCAAGGCGATTCCACTGCCAAGGCTGCCAACGACCCAAGGAAGCCAGAACAAGCCGGAGACACCCTCGGAGGCGCCCATGGCGGACGCGGCGAAAAGCCATACCAGCGCCACCATCGTGGCGACGAGCATGATCACCATGCAGGCCTTCCCCTTGCGGTCGGCGGCGCCTCGACGCCTGGGGTTGTTAGCGCGCAAATAGGCCTCGCGGCTCCGCTGGTCGAGCTGCGCCAGCTCGTCATCGCTCAGCGCAACGGTCTCGAGCCACTCCTTGTTGTAGTCCGCAAGGTCCGTGCGCCCCCAGAGCATGCCCCAATGGACGATCATCCCGACACCGAACGCAACCAGCACCATCATCAGCGAATTGCCGTATACCTGCACGTTGGACTCAACCTCGAACAAACCTGCCACGGCAACCCCGAGCAGAATCACCGCAATGCCGGCCACGATTGCGATCGAGGCGCGGCGCCGAGCAGTCGCCTTCTCCTCCGCCGTATAGAAATCAGCGACGTAGGGGTGCGCCTTGGCAAATGCGGCGTGGTCCATGCCCGCAGGAATGGTAAACGCGAGGCCGGCGGCAACGAACGCGAACGTCGCGAAAAGGACGATGCCGTCCGAGTGCATGACCTCGTCGGTGAAGATGGCGGCCGCCGCACCGAGGATAAAGAGCACGACGCCGATCGCGATTTTGCGCGCGAAGGTGACCATGTGCTCGTCGTAACCACATACATCCGTAGCTGGACCGGCGGGAATAGCACAGACACCGGCGGAGGAACGCGCGCGTGCAGGTCCCGCAGGTTCACCAAGAGATGCATCCCGCGGTGCGACGGTCAACGGACCAGCGGACATATCGCCAACGGCGCCCTCCGTGGCCACACGCACCGGCGAGTAGCCGCCAAGATCATCCCGAGCGGGGACACCGTGGCGGGATACATCACCCTGCACCAAATCGTCCAGCGAGCATTCGAAGATCTGGCACATCTTGATGAGCTTGTCCATCTCCGGATAGGACTTCTCGGCTTCCCATTTGGTGACGGATTGGCGGGACACCCCGAGCAACATAGCGAGTTGCTCCTGGGTCATGTGGCGCTCTGCGCGCAGATATTGCAGGTTGGTGCGAAAGCTCATGATGGGTCCTCTCGTTAGCTGGGGCGAGGGTCCGAACGGCGCAATCCAACTCAATGCAGCGCCCGAACTCGACATCCAGCGTTTGGCGTTTTTCCTGCCGGCGACTTACACACTACGGTTGCCGCACGGCGAGAACCACCAACTTGGGGCTTCATTTTACGCAACTTGAAGGCACCCTGCGGTTGCAAACCGCAGGTAGATTGACCAGACGTCAAATGAGGGTTCCCATGGCGAAGTTCACCGCAATGCTGCTCGCAGCTGCCGTGCTCGTTCTGTCGATCACGCTACTTGTTCTTGCCGTTTTCTAACGGCCAAGGGGTGAAACTCGCCAGTTAAGGGAACAGCCGCCCTGGCAGGAGCGGCTGTTCGTGCGGGTTTCACCCCACCAGCTAAATCCAGGAGGGCGTACGCCTCCCTAGTCGCTATCAGTATACCCGCTTTCCGGCGCCCCTGCACGCCTCCGCGGGTTTCTGGGCGGCGCCGGGCTACGCGAGCTCGGCGCCGTTTTTACAACGCCGCCGTCAAGACGGGTCAATCAATTTAAATAACGAAGAACCTAGCCCTGGTTTCGAAAACTGCGTACGAGAGCGACCAGATTCAAACCGAACGTCAACACGATGAGCGCGACTGCGCAAGCGACGTAAACATCAATGGTGTCGTACCACGCAGAAGCATTGTCCACGTGAGCGAAATGCTGCAACTGCATCAACACTCCCAAAAGCGACAACGCTGCAGCAAGCCCACTGGCCCCTATGAGCGCCGGCATCGCTTTCGAACGCGCAGCAACAGCCGCTGCAAGTGCGAGAACGACAGCCACCACGCCCGGAAGAAGCTGGGTTGCAACCAAAGCAAAACCAGACTCCCAATCAAAAACGCTCATGACAGCTCCCTTCTCAATTTGGGTCTTTGCCAGCTTGTACCCCCCTGTGATATTAAACAATCTCGTCATGTTACAACCCGTTGCTTGCGGCAACGGACCATCTGCGGGCAGCATTGCGGTAACGTAGAAGTCAGGCGAGAGAAAGGATTCGCCATGCTGAACGAGAACATCCAGGCCCTCAGGAAATAGAAGGGCCTCTCGCAATAGGAGCTCGCGCTCAAGCTGAACGTGGTAAGGCAGACGGTATCCAAATGGGAGCGCGGGCTCTCGGTGCCCGACGCTGAGATGCTCGTCGCCATCGGAGAGATACTCGACACCCCGGTGAGCACGCTGCCGGGCGAGACCGTCCCCACATCCGAGCCGGGGGGCCTACAGGCGCTCTCCGAAAACTTGAGGTGCTGAACGACCAGTTCGCACGAGCGCAGGAATCCAAGCGACGCGTGCTGCACGCCCTTTGCATCGCGATCGCCGCCGCCACGACACTCGTCCTTATCGCACTGGCGTCGATCGGCGGCTCGTATCTCGAGTGGGATTTCTCCAATCCGGAATACGCGGTGGCGGGAACGATGCTCCATGGATTCGAGTGGATCTTCGCTCGAATGGCACCAATCATACTGGCGGGGTCGATCACGGGCGCAGTTGCGTCCCGCAAATAAGGCCCTTCATAGCTTTCGCGTTCAATTTACCATGGGCACCGCCTCGCAATGGGCAGCACATTGAACAATGACCACACGAAAAAGAGGTTTTTCGTATTGTTTTTCCGTTCCGCCAAGTACAGAAGCGCAGTAAGGCACAAAAGCGCAGGAAAAATGAGGTGATTAACTTCTTGTACTTGACGATTTCCAAAATCAGTACGAAAAACCTCAAGATCATAAATCCGATTAATGAAATCATGCATTTATAGAGCTTTAAGGGTGGGCTTCGACATGGAAAACCGGATGCGATGCGAATCAGCGCAGAACCGACCACGCCCGCAACAAAACGTTGCTCGACCATCAAGGTGCATCGCGGGATAATCGCAGGCAAGCGGCGGGATCAAACCCCGCCGCCCACGCCCCGATCAAAGGAAACCCGCCATGATCCTGCTTAAAGACGCCCTGGCCCAAACCCGACGCGAACGCGGCCTCACCCAAGAAGAGCTCGCCGCGCGCCTCTTCATCACGCGCCAGGCGGTCAGCCGCTGGGAGACCGGCGCGACCGAGCCCGGCATCGACATGATCAAACTCATTGCGCGCGAGCTCGACGTCCCCGTGACGCGCCTGCTCGACATGCCCGAGCACTACTGCCAGAGCTGCGGCATGATGTTCACCGAACCCGACCAGCACGGACATGAGGCAGATGGAACCGAGACCGACGAGTTCTGCCGCTGGTGCTACGACAAGGGCACGTATACCTACGAGACCACCATGGAAGAGATGATCGAGGACTGCGCACCGCGCATGGCTCAGAACATGGACTGGTCCGTGGACGAGTGCGCGTCGCTTCTGGGCGCCATCCTGCCGACACTCCGCAGGTGGAGGAAGAGCGCCCGACCGAACGAGTAACGGCTATTTGCCGCGGTGCTTGCGGCGCTTCCTTTCACACCGGCCTTCCCAGCGCGAACGCGCTTCATCCTGACGCCGCACTGCTCGCTCGCTTCGCGATTCATTCTTGACGCGCTCCCGCTCGCGGGCGAGCGCAAGTTGCGAAGCAGTCGATGATCCGTGCTGGCGCATCGCCTTCGCCGCCTCGCGGGCACGACGCTTGGGGTTGCCGGGCAGCCGTCCGACACGTGGCCCAACAGGCTCCGCCTCCGCACTCAGGCGCAGGCTCGACCAGCGCTCAAGCACCCACGTATAGACCTCTTCATTCGACGGCTCGGCGCCAAACACCACGCGCTCGACCTTCAACATGTCATTTTCGACATGCTCAACCACGCCCACCCAAAACTGACCGTCGTGATAGACCGTCAGGGTCGATGAGACCTCATTCTTTCGCATAGCCGCGACCTCCTTCTATGTAGGGCTACGCGAAGAAGGGACAACCAAGGAGGCAGGTTACTGGCAGGCGAGCGCCCACGGCCCGACTACCCGACGGGCGCTGTGTTTTTATCTTCGATGGATATCAGTATAGCGCCTCGAAACTCGTCATTTAAGGGAACAGCCGCCCTGGCAGGAGCGGCTGTTCGTGCGGGTTTTACCCCACTAGGTCAATCCAGGAGGGCGTACGCCTCCCAAGTCGTTACCAGTATACCCGCTTTCCGGCGCCCCCGCACGCCACCCGCGGGTTTCTGGGCGGCGCCGGGCTACGCGAGCTCGGCGCCGTTTTCTAATGATCGGACCCCAGCGTTGCGACAAAACAACTCGGCGCAGCCCCGCCCCGCAAAGAAAGCACGCCTCAAACTGCTCGCTACAGCTTGCGGCATCCAAAACGAAGCGGGTCTCGCCTCGTTGCAATTCGCATCGATGTCACCTACCGTTGAGGAACCTGCATCCGGGCACTCGACACGGCGATCCCAGGGGGGCGCAATGAACAGGAAAACGGCTCTCATCGCGATAGCGGGCGCTTTCACCGCTCTTGGCATCCTGATGGCGCTCGTCGGCCCCTCCGGCGGAAACGTGAAACCGGTCGAGCGCGTCGCGCGGGCGACCGATCTTTACAGCAAAGGCGACATAGACGATGCATTCAATGCCGTCGAATCGGAATTCGCCTCAGGTTTCAAGGGATGCACGCTTGATGAGCTTCGCTACGACGACGAGGTTGAGTCCAAATTTCTGGACGAAATGCTCGCGCATGGGCAAAAAGGCAAAGGGGACCTTATCGTCGTGCTATCCGAATTCACGACCGACTGGCGGGCAGCCGACGGGGGCTTCTCGCCGAACAACAGATACGAAGACTGGCAATGGATTCTCACCAGGCCCTCGCAAGGCGCCCCATGGAAGGTTGTCGACTGGGGCTATTGATGACGCTGCGGTGATGCACCACGCGACCGTCGCCCCGTGCAAACCAGCGCCCGACCGCTAGATCGCATCCGTGTTCAGACCGTCAAAGCAAAATTCCCCCTGATCGGAATCATAGATGAACAGCGCCTCGATACCCAGGTAGTCATCTTTCTCCCCCGACATGGATCCCTCGGAGCAGCGGCCCAGAAAATGGAGGTAGATCTGGGCCATGACCTCACCGCCCTCGCGCCGCACATCGACAGACGCCAGGTACCACTCCCCCGTCATCTCCTTCACGCAGGGGAAGACGTCCTCGTCCATCCAGTCGTCCGCGTCCAGGTACTCCGCGCACTCCTCAATGGCCGTCTCGATCAAGTCCTTTCGGTGGTCGAGATAAAGCCTTTCCAAACCATCGGATTCGAAATTCATCTCGGGTTGCAGCCTCCGACCGTACGTCACGTATTCGTTTCGCGGGTTCGGATGCGGCATGACTATTTTCCTGAATACGAGCGGCTTCTCCATGACCCGGTGCCCTCCTCTGCGGCCGACTCCATTCTTCCGAATCTAGCACAGAAAAGGCCCCGCCCTCGTTATCCAGTCGGACGGCGAGATGGGCGGTAGGGGCGTCAGACGCCCTTCACGGCGTAGGTCGCCCAGAAGGTCGGAATGTTCAGGTCGTGCAGACGACCCTCGCCATAGGTGTCCTCGTAGCAGTCGACCAGCTGGAAACCAGCCTGAAGCTGGCCTCGAATCTGCTCCTCGAGCGTATGCGAGAACTGGATGCCGTCCTCCACGGGGTCGAGCGCCGCCATGTGGTCGGGATTCCTCAACGGGTCGAACGGCAGGCTGTACACCGCCCGCTCCTCAGCGTCGTCGAACGCGTACCCGAAGCCGTTATCTAGGCCCGCCAGCAGGCGCCCGCCGGGCTTCAAGATGCGATGGCACTCACGCCAGAGCGGCTTGACCTCCTCTATGTAGCAGTTCGAGACGGGATGGAAGACGAGGTCGAACTCCCCGTCCGCAAAGGGAAGCGGCTTCGACATGTCGCCTCGAACGATCTCGATCTCGTAGCCCTCGCGCTCGGCGACCATCCGCTCGGATTCCAGCTGGCTGGGCGTGTAATCGAACACGGTGCACCGTGCCCCGAGAGCGGCGAAGATGGGCATCTGCTGGCCTCCGCCGCAGGCGAGCCCCAGCACGCGCAGGCCGGACAGGTCGCTCGGATACCATGCGGGCGGAACGGGCTTGGTGGGGGTCAGCAGCATGCGCCACTCGCCCCGCTCCGCCTTGAGATACTCCTCATGGCTCAAGGGCGTGCCCCACTCCCAGCCCTGTGCGTTCCACCCGTCGATGGCGCGCGCGTTCACATCGGCGTAGTTTTCTGTGGTTATGTCCGTCACAGGCAGGTCCTTTCAATTCGGGACGCCGCATCGATCACGACGCATCGACGCCCTCCATGCGCAGCAGGCCAAAACGCACGAGCAACGTCTCGCACACGCGCAGCCAGTAGAGGGCCGCAGCCAGCGCGACAACGTGCAAGACGATTGAATCCTGCAGAAGCGATCTCGCAATCCATACGAGGATGAGAAGTGGCGACATGAGCAGCGCGAGCGCCGCCAGGAAGGCGGCGATCCTCCCCGTCCCGCCGAACGGCGCCCATTCGAACTCCGCCCCACATGAGCACCGCCTCGGCATGACGCCGAACCTGACGGGCACCCTCCGCCCGCAGCGGGCGCAGACCATCTTCCCCATCATCGACCTCCGTTTTACGAATCCGTTAGCCCCGCTCGACAATCGCGCCGTAGCCCGTGTGCGGCAGGTACTCCACCGCGAGCCTCTCGCCCTCGTCGACGTAGCCGGAGAACACCGTGAGGTCGACGACCTCTCCGGTCTCGCCGTCGCGGACCGAGATGCCCCGGCGCTCGCTCGGGACGTCCGCCCCGCCGTGCGCGCGGCCGACGGCGACGCCCTCGACCTTGAGGTAATCCCCGCCCATGATCCGGGGCACGTCGAGGAGAGCGCCGAGGAGAAAGACCGCCGTGGCGACCGCCACGACCATCGGGACGATGTTCAGGACCCTCAGGAACAGGACGTCGTTCCTACCGCTGAAGCTCTTCCTCACCTCGTCGGGGCTCCGGAAGACGGCGTCGATGAAGTCCTTTTTGCGCACGAGATGCGAGACGCAGAGGATAAACGCGACGAGGAAGACCAGGGATCGCATCGCGAGCCTGAAGACGGCGTATTCCATCACCCGCTCACCTCCATCCCCGACAGCACCTCGGCACGGAGGCGCTCCATGCGGGGCGTGAGCGGCTCAAGTGTAGGATCGCCCGCCAGACGCGCTGCCTCCTCGGGCGACCCGTGCAGTAGCTCGTACTCGGCGAGATAGAGCTGCCAGTTCGCACGCTGCTGATGGCAATCGGCCAGGGCCATGCGCTCGCGCATGCGCGCGGCGTCGGCGGCGTCCCGCTCGGCGGGCGGGCGCACCAGTACGGCGCAATCGGCAACCTGCAGGTCGGCGGAGGCTCGGTTGCGCGAACCCTCCTTGAAGTTCTTCCGGAACGCCGAGAGCCTCGACAGCGCATCGCGCGCGCCTTCGAGGTCGCCCACATCGATCCGGCTCAAAAACTCGATCTGCATGGCTCGGAACCACCTGACGTTGTCCTTGCGCTTGAAGGTGACGGACTCGAGGCGGCGCAGGGCGCCGGCGCTGTCGAGCTCAAGGTAGTCGCAGTACGCGAGCTCGATGGCGATGGTGTTCGCGGAGCGGCCGAAGCGGTCGCGGGCGGAAAGCACATCGAGCACCGCACGATAGCGGGCAGGGTCACAATCCTGGGAGACGACCTCTCCGAGCTTGAGGAACAGTGTGCCCATGCGCACGCGCGCGATGAGCACGATGGCGAGCAGGAGGACAAAGCAGACGAGATAGAGCACGAAGTGGCCCTCCTCGACAAACCAGATCATCGCAACGAGGTTGGCGAGAATCAGCGCGATGGACTGCGCCTTGATCGCGCGCACCCGCTTGACATACGTGGCAACGGTCTCCCGCGCATCCAAACCCCAGTAGGAGGAGCGCCCGTCACCCGACGGCGAGACGCTGTCGATGCGGTTGGGCTCCGGCGCCGGAGCGGGCGGAGTCGGAAGATTGCTCATGGCGGTCATCTCCTCGCTATGGGTTTAGGGGATTGTACCCTCTCCGGGACTGCAGGCCACCGCGCCGGCGTTCCAGGTCGTAAGACAAGCGCGGCCGCCACCTTCAATTGCCGGGCGGGCGGCTCACCTCACAGCTTCAAATGATCGAACCCCGGATACCCGCGCCGCAGGGCCTTGTTGAACTGCCGCTTGAGGCAGCCCGCCTGCAGATACCACGCCGCATACAGGGCAAGGCCCTCGACGGCAAGCATCACGATGAGGACGGGCACGGAGCTCCTGGTCATCACCAACATGGCGTCGAAGGCGGCAAAGAGCGCGAGCACGCCGCCCGTCGCCCTCGTCCGCTCCTCGATTTGGCGCCTCAACTTGCAGCGCACGCCCTCGATCTCCATCTCGGAATACGCGGAGGATTCCAAGCCTCTCCTGATTTCATCATCAAGCGTGGCCTTATACAGCGAGAAGAGCATGTGAGCCCCTTTCTAAAACGGTCAGTCGACGAACCAGAGCCAGATGAAGAACACGAGGTACGGGACGCTCGCCAGGTACAGGGCGCCCGCGGCGACCACGAACCCGAGCCGGACGCTGGCCCCTCCCCTCACGCGGCGGACCTCCCGCACTGTGAGAGCGACGGCGATCGCCAATCCGCCGACAGCCAGCGCAGCCATGCCGAGCGAGAGCGCCGCCAAGCCAACCGCGGCGGCCATGACCGGGGCCATGAGTAGGGCGCACCCGCAGCCCCCGGGGCTGTACAGGCGCGCGGACGAGCGGACCGGACGACGGCACCGTTGACACGCGACGAGAGTCGGCTCCGCCGGACAGCTGCTTTTGAGCGTCGACCGGGCGTGAGGGGACTCCGCTACAGGAGCCGTTCTCTCAGTCGCGCGCGCCATTGCCGCCCCCTACTCGATCGGGTCGCCCGCGGTGGCAGGACCGTCCACGTCGCGTGCGCCCACGAGGGTGCGGGTCTTGGGGTACCAGCGAACCTCGGCCATCGGCTCATCGAGGACAAGCGCGACCTCGGGCCAGTCGGCCGCGTTCACGCTGAGCCGCGCGTCCACATGGTGGTTCGCCACCGACTCCCCGTCCCTGTAGAGCGAGACCTCGAACGTGGTAGGCGACAGCGCCGCCCCGCGGCCGCGCGGCTTGTTGATCTCGGCCTCGTAGAAGGCGAAGCGCTCCTGCTGCCATCCCCCATTGAGGTCGTCGAGCATCTCGCTGCAGGAGAAGGCTCCGCCGGCGATCGAGATGACGGCGAACGCGCCGCAGAACGCCACGATCGCGGCGGACCCGGTGTGCTTGTAGGAGATGGGGTCCTTCTTACGGTGACGGCGATACACAAAAGGAATCGCGCCGAAAGCGACCATGAGGACAAGGCCGAGCGCGCCCGTGCTGTCCGCAGAGGAGAGCGCGCCCATGGCGAGGAAGAACGGCACCACGTAGCAGAAAAAGCCGAGCAGGATGCCCTTGAGCTCACGGGCGAGGACGGCAGGGTCGATACGCCTGCGGTGCATGCGCTGCAGGTAGACCATGGGCGTGAAGCACAGCATGGAGATGCCGAACAGGATGAACCCGACGCCGACCGACGCGCGGTTGTACAGCGCCGCCGCCCCGACGCTCGTGGCGAAGCGGCCGTAGACGAGCACGCCGAACGCGGTGAAGAGGAAGACGCAGCCGATGATGGCGACGGCGCCCTGCTTGCGGTCCCTCGCGGTGGTGAAACGTCCCATGCTTCCTCGCTCACGTCAATGCGGCCCAGTCCGTCCCCGGGCCGACGATTCAGTCGAATCTAGCACATGATGGGGCAACCCACAGCGTCGGTTCGGTAAAGAGAACTGAGGGCTCGCCGTGCGCGGTGCGCGGCGGAGCATGGTGCGCAGCGACAGCGCTGACCCGCCGTGCGCAGGGCGCGTATGGTGAGCACTGCGGGGCGTCAATCTGCGGGATACACCACAACCGGATTGGCGGGGGTACCGTATGCGGTGAAGTGCGGCTCCGACCCGCGCCACTCGAGCGCGTAGGTCCCGTTGTCCATGGGGCTGTAGCCATCGTCGGCGCTGTAGCTGGCGATCTTCCTGCCCACCCCAAAGCCGCCTGACACCAGATACACGTCCCCGTAACCCGCCAGAAGGACGTTACGCTCCACCACCACGACCCGGTCGCCCGCGGGACCCGTCGGCTCGGCGATATAAGGCGCCGCAAGAAGGCACTCGAAGCCGGCCACCAGAACGGATGCGGACAGGACGAGGACCGTGATGCCGTTCGCGAGCCATCGGACGGCCCTACCGCGAACGGGACGGACGGGCACCGCGCTCCCATCGTTGGGAGCCGCCCTCCGTGCCTTGCCGATCATCCAACTCGCAAACGCGAGACCGATCGAAACGGCGGCAATCACCAAAACCAATAGATATCCCGCGGGGGCAAGCACCAACGGACCGACGAGCACCACGGCGCCCACGGCATCGTGCGCGTGAAGCGCGCAAAGCAGAAGGGACGCCCATGCCAAAGCCCTGAATGCAATCGCCAACCGACGGTAAAGCTGGTCGCGCGGCATGGCCGCAGATTCATTCATATCCGCTCCTCTCCACGCAGGCGAAACGGAATCGAGGCAAATGCTCAAGCCAATTATGCCAACTTTCCGACGCGCTCACGTATTGTTGATAGAGGGAGATATCGCAAACCGGCCCCTCGCACCTCGAAACCACCCGAGAAAGCGAGGTGAGGGCATGGGAGCCTGGCTTGTTGAGCTTTTTCGTATTCAAATCGGAAAACGCCAAGTAGCTCCAACATAAGATGCACAGTCACCTGCGCTTTTGCCACACGGGAAGCCCGCTGTACTTCGCGAGTTCAAAAATGAATACGAAAAAGCTCATCTAAAGGCAATGCACAAGAGATTTGGCAGCTCGAGTCATCTCGAGGCGGTAAGGTGAACTTGGAAAAGGGCAAACCTTTGGATGACCGGGAGCTTCGCGAATTGCGGTAAGTTTTCCGGCCATGCGCTCATTTCAACCCAGCTACATCATCTTCCCCTGGCAATGCCCGCGCACAAGCGCGGGCATTGCCTTCCGCAACAAACGCGCTCGATTCAATCATGAGGTAGTTGACGCCTTATACTATGCGCCGTATAGTATCGGCCGAAGGGAGGTATCATGGATGCTCAGATGAAACGCGGCTTCCTCGAGATATGCGTGCTCGCGTCGCTCCAGGGACGGGACTCCTACGGCTATCAGATCGTGAAGGACGTGCCCGACATCCTGGGCCTCACCGAGTCGACGCTCTACCCGCTACTCAAGCGCCTCGAGAAGGCCGAGTGCCTGACCGCCTACTCCGTGGAGCACAACGGGCGACTGCGAAAGTACTACCGACTCACGCCGACCGGCGAAGAGCGCATCGCCGAATTTCTATCCGAGCAGGCGGACATCATGTCGATCTATGACTTTGCAAAGCGAGGTGCACAACGATGACCAAGCAGGAATTCCTATCCGAACTCGAACGGGCGCTGGGCAAACTGCCGCACGCTGAAGTCGAGCAGGCGCTCGCGTTCTACGACGAGGCCGTCAGCGACCGCATGGAAGACGGCCTTTCCGAAGCCGAGGCGTTGGCAGACCTGGGCCCGATCGACGAGATCGCGGCGCAGATCGCCGCGGAGACCCCGCCCATCCCGCGCGCCATCGCCCGCGCGAACACCGGCAGCCGCACCCTCAACATCGTGCTGCTCGCCGTGTTCTCTCCCATCTGGATACCCATCGTGCTCGCCCTCGCGGCGGCCGCGCTCGCCGTGTACGTCGCGATTTGGGCGGTCATCGCCGCGTTGTGGGCCGTCGACGCGGTCCTCGTGCTCATGCCCTTCGCGGGGCTTGCCGCCCTCGCCTCGACCCTTGGCGGGGGCATGCCGTTGCCCGGCGTGTTCGTATTCGGGCTCTCGCTCGTGTCGAGCGGCTTCGGGCTCGTCGCCTCCTTCGCCGTGTTCTGGGCCAGCAAACTGCTCTTCCGGGCAACGCGTTCCTTCGCGCGCTGGATCGCGAGCCTGTTCGTGCGCGTATCCGGCAAAGACGATGGCGGAGAGACGCCCAATCGGGTGAAGGCCAGCGGCACCCCGAACACGCCCGACCATGCCGAGAACACTCCCTCCAACCACGCCACCCTCCAGGAAGGAGGCGCCCGCAATGCGTAAGGCTCCCAGAATCATCCTCATCACTGCCGCGGCGCTCATCGGGACCGGCACCGTGCTCTCGTGCGGCGCGTGGGCGGTGGCCGGATTCGATACGGCCCGCTTGTCCACCGTGAACTACGACTGGCATCAAACGGTGAGCGCGCTCGAGGACGAAGCAACCTCGCCGCACAAGAGCATCGTCATCACGTCCGAATTCGAGAACGTCCTCCTCGAACCCGCCGACGGCGATGCCATCGAACTCGAATACTGGACGGGAAACTGCCAGAGCGTCACCGTCGAGGACACGGACGGCGTGCTCAAAATCGACGTAGACTCGCAGCCCATGGAGGGCGTTATGATCGACCTCTCCCCTGCTGAGGCCGGCGGCGTCGACGACACCACGACCGTGGTGCGCGTGCCAGCCTCGTTCACCGGTGAGATCGAGGTGCACTCCGATTCGGGCGATGTCGTTGCGACTAACGTGCACGGGCTCGCCGGGCTGCGAGCTTCCAACAGTAACGGGGACGTCGTGGCGAAGAATGTCTCCGCCGCCAAGCTCGACGCGATAAACGAGAACGGCGACACCCTGCTCTCCGGCGTCGAAGCCGAGGCGGTCCTCGCGACCAACTTCAACGGCGACATCTCGCTTGGAGGTGCTGCGGCACGCAAGGCCCAGGTCGTAAACGAAAACGGCGACATCATGCTGGTGGACATGGCGCTGCAGGATGACCTGCTGTGCGAATCCGTGAACGGGGACATCTCGGCACAAGGGCTCGACATCACCGCGAGTCGGATTGAGAGTGCGAACGGGGACATCTACCTGTCATATCTGGGGACAGAGAACTCCTATCATATCGATGCCCACACCACCCAGGGAGACATCGTGGCACCGCGGGGTGCCGACGATGCGGCGCGCACCATCGGCGTCACCAGCAACCTGGGCGACATCCAGATCAACTTCACCTCGAAATAGGAATCACCCCTCACCTCAATTTGGGTGCCTCAATTGAGGGACTGTCCCTAAATTGAGGTGGTTAGGGCGGCGGCGAAATACAACCCAATCCAAACGCGTCCCATTGGAGGCACCCATGTCGCACGCGGCACTGCGCCTTGTTGGCATCACTAAACGCTACCATTCGAACACCGTTTTGGGCCCCATCGACCTCTCGCTCGAAGAAGGGCGCATCTATGGCCTCATCGGCGAGAACGGCGCGGGGAAATCGACGCTCATTCGCATCGTCATGGGCTTGAGCAAGCCGACGAGCGGCACCGTGGAGCTCATAGGACAACGGGGGTCAGCTGGCCTGCGGAACGCGCGGTCGAACATCGGCTACGTCCCGGATTCGAACGCAAGCTATCCGCTGCTCAGCGCTGCCGACAACCTCAAGGCGCGCTGTCTCGAATGGGGGCTGGACCAGCGACAAATTCCGCGCATCCTCGATATGATTGGGCTTGCGGATGCAGGTAACAAGCGTGCCCGCAGCTTCTCCCTGGGCATGCGCAAACGCCTCGACTTAGGCATCGCCCTTTTAGGGCAGCCGCGCATACTCGTGCTCGACGAGCCGACCAACGGGCTCGATCCGCTCGGCACCATCGAGATCCGCGAACTCATCAAGCGACTCAACCGCGAGCGCGGTACCACGGTGCTTATATCGAGCCACAACCTCGCCGAGCTTCATCAGACGGCGACCGATTACGTCATCCTAAGCGGTGGCAAGCTCATGGCAGAGCTGACCGCAGGCGATGTCGATCGGTTGAGCGGCGGCAATCTGGAGAAGCTCTATGCGCGCATCATGATGGGCCATCACAACAAGCCGTGTCGCGGCGAGGCGGCCCCGCAGCACCTCAGACACCCCTCGAAACCCATCTCGACATCGGGAGATGATCGTGATGTCCGGTGACGCCCCATGCACGCATCCCCGCAAGCGGCACTTGGGATGCTCGACAAAGAAGCGCTCGGGAGCCCCGTCGGCGATTAAGCGATCTCTTACCGGCGGGTTCTTCCTCGCCTGCCGCATCGAGCGGTTGATTCCCCTTACCGCTCTCGCCCTGATAGCCTGCATCGCAACCATCTTAAACCCCGACAACGGACCGCTCTTCATGGTGGCGGGAGACCCGAATGCGGCCGTAGGGACCACCATCGGATTCGTCGGCGATGTCATCGTCCCCGGTCACGTGGCGGAATCCGTCCTCCGCGCGTCGCTCGTCTACACAATCGCATGGATTCCGGCGGCTGCAATCATGGGCATCACCGTTGTCGGGGTGGGCGCCGCCGAGCCGACGGCCCAGCTCTCACAGGCGAAAGGCATACCGGGAGGCGCCACGGTACTCGGGCAAGCCGTGCCGCAGACGACGTTGTTCGCAATCGCGTATCTGCTGTCACACATCGCCGCCTTCGTGCTCAAGACCTTAGCGCACGGCGTGCCACTCACCGAAGCCGCATGGGGGTTGGCGGCTGGAACGATGTTGTCGAGCTGCCTGCTCCTATGCGCAATTCACACGATGTCCGCCCTCATTGCCGCCGTCTGCAGAATGCCCCTTCTCGCGCTCTTCCTGTCCCTGCTGCTCAACATCGGCCCGCTGCTTGCATACCCAAGGGCGTACATCGCGGGAAACGCGCCGATGACTGCTTGGATGAGCCCCACTGTCTGGCTCATGCACACATGCTCGCTCAACATATCCGAGGCTTCGCTTGTGGCGGGCGCGGCTGCAGGCGCAGGCATTTGTGTCATCGCCTCGGTACTTACGTATGCGATTTGCAATTGCCAGGAGGCGTCTCGATGAATTACGAAAAGCAATGCCCGTCCGCACGGAATCTCGCGTTCCTCAATCATGGCGTCTCTCCCGATCGCAACGCGCTCGCCAAAGCCGCCGGGGCGCGGGGCAACTCGACCCCCAAACCCACCGGCCCGCGACGCGCCCCCGCCCAGCAACCCCGCGTTACGGCGGCGTCGCTCCTTGTGGGCGTGCGAGCTCATCTTGGGCTTCTGGCACTCGCCGGAACTGCGATTACATGCCTTGTCTTTCTGTTCGCCGGCAGCGGCTCGTGGATGTTCGCCCTCACCGAGGATTCGGGTATCGGTTTTGCGCCCGACCCCGCATATTGGACCATGAATGCCGAGGCAACGGCTGTCGAGGCGCTTACGTGCTCGGCACTTGCCGGAACGGCATTCCTGCCGTTCACTACGCTGGCGGTATGCGGACGCCTTTGCGGGGCCCTCTATGCGACGGACGCCCGAGCGGTCTCGCGGGCGCGCGGCACATCGCCTTGGCGACTGGCAGTTGGCGACCTTCTCACCGCATCACTTCCCGTACAGGCCCTCTACGCCGCCACCGTCGTCGCGATTGCAATCGCGCTGAGCCTGCGGGCAGGGCAGGCGAACCTCCTCGGGGCAGTCCTCGCGTCGCTCGCGCCCCGACTTGCACTCGCCTTGGCCGTCAACGAATCATTCATCGCCTGCGCGCTCGCGCTGTACCGCCTCATCCCCAACCGCGCTGCGGCGTTCGGAGTCATGGCGGTCGGCTTCATCGCCGCCTGCGTGGCGCAGCTCTCGTTCCCAACGATGATATTGCCGATTCACGCCGGGCTCTGGATGCACATAAGCAGCGCAACCGCCCTGCATACACTCGTCCTGCCGGCGCTCGTCTTTTTGGGAATCACCGGCGTCATCGCGCTCGCCCTCTACGCGCACATGCAGCGATAACAGCAGGCCAGCCCTACTCCCTCACGTGCTCGAACAGGTATTCGCGCATATAGGGGATCGCAAAGCTAACCACACCGTACGACGGAGCCTCGATGAGCGCCGCATCTACGAGGCGGCGACGATAGGTGCTCACGGACGTGGGGTCGACCCCCATCTCGCGCGCGATATCGCCAGACGCCACGGGGCCAGACCCACATCGCGCCATGGCCGCAAGGTACTCGAACTGCTTGCCCGAGACGCGCCTGAGCGCCGGCTCGATCACCATGTTATCGAAGCTCTTGCGCGCCGTCGCGATGCCCTTTTGCGCATCGCGCAGCTCAATCGCATCAGAACCGCGGCGCGAAGCTGACTGCCAGGTGTAATATCCGACAAGCTGAACCATGAAAGGATAGCCGGCAGCGGCGGCCGTGAGTACATCGGACACCCCAGTCGCAACAGATTTGCCCGCGCGCACCATCGTGTCCTCAAACGAATCTCCGACCTCAAAGTCCATAAGGCGCTTGAGCTCGACATGCTTGGCCCGCTGAAGAAATGTCAGGGTCTCGTCCACCACGACACCGTCGACCGAAGCGGGAAGACCCGCGAATGCAAAGGCGACGTTCGCACCCTGGCGCACTAGCAGCTGAATCTCGTTACCCAACTCGCGCATCTCATCGAGCGGCGCATCTTGAATTTCATCGAGCGTGATCAAGAGGCCACCGTTGCGCGAAGCCTCGTACATCGCCTCCCCCAGCTGCGTCGCCGACTTGGATATCTCGACGGAACCCAAGCTCACGCCCAATATAGAAGGGGATATCGACAGCGAGGACACTTCGCGATTCCGCGAGAGGGCACCGAGAATGCGATCGCAAAAGCCCGCGTTCGCGGCGACGTCAACAACATGGAACCCATGCTCGCGCGCGATGTCTCCAAATGCGTTAAGGAGCACGGTCTTACCCACGCCACGGACCCCGGAAACGCGAAGTAATCTGTCAGGAGCTCCGGGGCCGTTTTCAAGCGCTTCGGTAAAGTCGTCGAGAATCTCATCTCGACCGATAAGTTCAGGTGGATTCATTCCAGCCGTCGGCTTGAACGGATTAACGCGCACCACCGCACATCACCCTCTGCGGTCAAAGAAGTTTAACAAGTTGAACAGAGTTTAACAAGTTGAACAAGGTTTAACAAGTTGAACAAAACTCATACAGAGGGCTCGATAGAAGAGACGCCCGCTCAATCAGCTCACTCGCAAATTCTGTCACTCATTGAGAAACCGCACCGGTGCGGTCCTGATCATGCGCAGCACCGGCATCAGCCCTGCTACGACCAGCACGACGAAACCTGCGACGGCGATGAGGACGGCAGGGACAAAACGCACGGACAGCATCGCGCTCCCAGCACCCAAGTCCAACGCATGGGCCGCGATCATGTTGGAAAGCACAACCGCAAGTAATGCAGCTGAGCCTGCTGTCACCACATGCATATACGCCTCGAGAACCGAGACGACACAGACTTGGCGTGGGGTGGCGCCCAGCACCTCCAGCAACGATGCGTCACGCTCCCGCACACGCAGGGCGAGAGCCACGTTTGCGCACGACCCCACAGCCGCCAAGATAACCGGCCCCGCGAACATTACGCACGCGAGGCGCGGGTCGAGACCGAATCCGCTCCCAATCGGCAAGTCGTATGCCGTGGCATACTGCTCCATCAGGCTCATCATCGAATAGAAACCCGCAACGACACCCATGGCAACCACGAGGGATGTCTCAATCGACAAGCTCTGTGTCAAGCCGTGCTGAGCGCTCCTGCGCGCGAGAAGCCACGCCGTCCAGCGCGACAACGGACACGTCGCCGCTCGCAGGATCCTCGGCAAAAGTACAGGGGCGAGGGCCGTAATTAGCGCCGGGATTGCAATAGGCAAAAAGACGAGCCAGGTGCTCTGACCGAAATCGACAGGGGCTAAGACGGGGTCAACCGTGGACACACACCATGCGGCAGCGGCGCATGCGGCAAGGGCGGCAAGCCAGCGCAGCGGCATCATGCGCTCGGATGCGCCCTCGACCGACCACTCGTCACGCAAAGCCATCACGGGCGGCGTACACGCCGCCGCCCTTGCGGCGCGCGTCCCGCCGAGTACCGACACGAATAGCGACACACCCAGAACCGCAGGGCAGAGGGAAAATCCCGGCAGAAGCCGCACCCCTTCGAACAAGTCGATATCCATGAACAGAGCGCTGAACACGGTGGATGAGCTTGCCCAGCACAAGGCCAAGCCCAAGCACGAACCGAAGACCCCCACGAGTGCAATTTGAACGATGACGGCAAAGCCCACCACAACCGGAGGAATGTTGATCACCTGCCACAGGGCGTAGGTTCGCCGCAACGAGACGACGCTTCCCCGAGCCGTTGAGGAGAGAACGACGCATCCGGCAATCGCCGAGAACATGAGAATCGCCTGGGCGGCGCTTCTAAAGAAGAAAGAAGTCGAGACCATCGGGTCCGCGGCCGCCGTTGCGGAAAACGATGCGAACCAACCTCCCATATAGCCAAATGCGGTAGCAACGGCGAGCACACCGAACCACACATGCCAATGCTCCCGAACATCACCCACAAGCAGACGGATCATCGCAACATCGCCCCCTCATCGGTATCGCGCTCCCCAACCGCCTCCATCGCGGTGAGGATTTCCCGCGACGCAGGACGAGTCATCATGTGGACGATCTTCCCGTCACGCATTACAAACACCCGATCGGCACGAGCGGCCGCCTCAAGATCGTGCGTCACCATGACGACGGCCCGGCTCTCCCCATCCGCCATGGCTCGCAGTATGTCGAGGACCGCGTTCCCGTTCGCCGTGTCGAGGGCGCCGTTGGGTTCATCGGCGAACACGATGTCCGGACAGGAAGCGATAGCCCGGGCGAGCGCCACGCGCTGCGCCTCGCCGCCGGACAACTCGGCTGGACGGGCATGCTCCTTCCCTCCCATACCGACCCTCTCCAAGAGATCGCACACATCCTTCCCGCTCACCCTGCGACCGGCAAAGCGCGCGGGCAGTGAGACGTTCTCACCCACGGAGAGCGAGGGCATGAGATTGTACTGCTGGAACACGAACCCGACATGTCGAGCCCTGACCTTCGCGCGCTCGCCGCGCCTCGCTCGCACGACATCCATGCCCATAAGATGAATCTCGCCCGCATCGGGGACCTCAAGCCCCGCCAGACAGTGCAGCAGCGTCGACTTGCCCGAACCGGATGGTCCCACGATGGATACCATCTCACCTGCCAACACATTCATATCAACGTGGCGAAGAACCTCGGTGTTCAGATTTCCATGCTTATAACTTTTGCATACGCCACACGCCTCAACGAGGATGCCCATAATTCTTCTGCTCCTTTTGCCAATCCGCCCGTGAGCATGCAAGGCCAAAGCGCACGAGCCCTGCACCCTGCAAGAAAGGGCGCATCGGACAAGCGCCAAGTTACCTTGCACGCGTCTCATCAGTTGATAGTGAATACGAGGCCTCGGCCAGCGGCTACTTCCAGCCGGGGATGTCGGCACCCGAGGTGAGTATCGTGGACAGGATGGTCAGGATAACGACGATCAGCAGGAACACAACCGCAGTGCCCGCGATGACCATGAGGGCACTGAGGGCGAAGCGGTACTCACGCGACAGCTCGCGCGGGGCGGGCGCCGAGGGCGTCTCGCACACCGACGGGACGCTCGCCGAGCCCGTGAGGATGAAGTCTGTGCTCACACGGTAGATCTGCGCGAGTTTGACCACGTTGTCAACTTCGGGACGGCCCTGGGCGCCCTCCCACTTCGAAATGGCTTGACGGGAAACCCCCAGTAGGTCCGCCAGCTGCTCCTGCGAATAGCCGGCCTTGCGGCGAAGATCGAGTAGACGGTCGGCGAGCTGCGTCGTTGCGTCATCCATAATGAAAGCCTCCTTGTAGCGCTGATATTCCGGGGCCCGACGGAAGCTGTCATGGGATTCTTTCACCCCCTTTGGCCATCGGGCCCCAGCGCAAGACTATCCTCGCAACCGCCGTTGCGCTCCACCATCTAGCTGCGATAAAGGCGGCTGTGCCCCAACCACACCGAAACAGAGAAACAGACGACGTCAGCCCCGGCAGAAGCGCTTGTCGAACCAGCCCGTGAGAATCGGGGCGAGCAGTGCCGTCACGATGACGGCGGTCGCGATCTGCGCGTAGGCCACCGGCGCGATGGCAGCGTACTGGGGCGCAACCTCAACGAGTGCCGCAGGAGTGGTCATGGCCGTGCCGGCAATCGTCGAACAGGCAATGGCCGCCTTACCCGTACCGCCGCACAGACGCTCGAACAGGCAGGTCACGGGACCCACAACGAACACCGTCACAAGGCCGAGCAGGATGCCGGACAAGCCACCGGTTACAAAACTCGCGAGGCTCATCGAGCAGCCAAGCTGGAAGCCCAACACGGCGATGGCGGGATTGGCACCTGGCTTGAGCAGGTCGCGCACGAACGGGAAGCAGTTGCCCAACACCATACCGATGACGAGGGGCAGCACCGACCCGATGACGGTCCCCAGCGGGATGCTCGCCAGACCGGAGACGCCCAGGATGATCATGGCAACCGTGGGACCCGCGGTGAGGAACAGAATGCCCACGGCGCCCTGCTCGGCCTCGTCGCCGTATTCACTCATAATGCCCGTGTAAAGAGCCATGTTGCAAAACGAGATGCCGCCGATGATAGAGACGGACGACAGGCCGAGGAGGTCATCGTTGAAGAACCAAGCGACGGCGAGGCCCATCGCCGCGGCGAGCAAAAGCTTGGGGATGAGCACGACGACGCCCGTCTTGACGGCGCCCGGCGTGGCTTTGAACGAGATGCCCGCGCCGACGAACAGCAGAATCGCGGCGACCACCGCGTTGGCGCCCCCGCGCGTAGCCGCCGTGAAGAAGCCGCCTATCTCCAGGACCTTGGGGCAGAAGGTGTTAATGAGCAGGCCCACGATCATGGGGTAGATCATGATGTCGCCCGGAAGGCGTGGGACCTTAAGCGCCCGCGCCGTCGTTGCCCTGTTGCCGTCAGTCGCCATATGCGCGTCCTCCGTCTTTTCGTGCTGCGCTTTCTTTCAGTAAAGTGTTGACATGCTAGCAGATGGCTTCGCGCCTCGGATATCGGCAGGGTCGGAGTGTCGTAATATGTCGAAACCGTTACGAGATGTACGGCACGGGCAGTTGCAAACGGAAGGGAACCCGGTGAAACTCCAACAACTCAGATACATCGTCGAGGTGGCCTCGTGCGGCAGCGTCACCGAGGCGGCACGGCGCCTGTTCGTGTCGCAGCCGAGCGTGACAGCCGCCGTGCGCGACCTGGAGCGCGAGATGGGGATCACCGTGTTCGACCGGACGAGCAAGGGCATGGTGACCACCACCGAGGGCCAGACGTTTCTCGGCTACGCCCGCCAAGTGCTCGAACAGGCGGACCTGCTCGAGGAGCGTTACAAACGCGACACCGAACCCGTGCCCCGCTTCGCTGTCTCCTGCCAGCACTACTCGTTCGCTGTGAATGCCTTCGTCGACGTGATTCGCGCATACGACGCCGCGCGCTACGAGTTCACCCTGCGCGAGGAGCAGACGCACGAGATCATCGAGGACGTCGCCCATATGAAGAGCGAACTCGGCGTGATTTACCTATCTGATGCCAATCGCGACGTGATCGGCCGCATGCTGCGTGCCGAGGAGCTCGAATTCAAGCCCTTGTTCTCATGCGCCGCGCACGTGTTCCTCTCCTCGACCCATCCCCTGTCGGAACGTGCCTCGGTCACGCTCGAGGATCTTGCAGACTATCCGTACCTCTCCTACGAGCAGGGGGATTTCAACTCGTTCTACTTCTCCGAGGAACCGCTGTCCACGCTCGGCCGCTCCAAGAACATTCGCGTGCGCGACCGCGCGACCCTGTTCAACCTGCTCATAGGCCTCGATGGTTACACGGTGTGCTCGGGTGTGATCTCGCACGAGCTCAACGGCGAGGACATCATCGCCGTCCCACTCGAGGTCGACGACCGCATGGAAGTCGGCATCGTCACGCGGCGCGACACCCACCTCTCCCGCTATGGGAAGGCGTTCGTCGAGGCTATCCGGACTCATATCCCGTGATGACCATGGGATCGAAAGCCTTCGTTACCCACCTATCTCCATAGGTTTTTCCTATCGATATTGGATTGTTTTAAGTATTTCCCAATCGAATGCGCGTCCCGCATACTCCTTTCATCAGATATCGCATCTATCGAAAGGAACCCATCATGGCCGCCATCGCACCCACCCGATTCGACGTCGTCGGCAGCTTCCTGCGCCCGGAGGCGCTCAAGGAGGCCCGAGCCGCACACGCCGCGGGGACGCTCGACGACGCCGGGCTCGCCCGCGTCGAGGACGCCTGCATCACCGAGCTCGTCGCCAAGCAGAAGGACGCCGGTCTGCCGCTGCTCACCGACGGAGAGTTCCGCCGCTCCTACTGGCACCTCGACTTCATGTGGGGACTCGGCGGGATTGAGCACGTGGAGCTCGACCACGGCTATTTCTTCGTGGGCGAGGAGACCACGCACGGCTCGGCCGTCCTCACGGGCAAGATCTCCGGTGAGAACCACCCCTTCGTCGAGCACTTCAAGTTCGTTCAGGCGCTCGAGGAGCCTGGGCACACGGCTAAGCAGACCATCCCCGCCCCCGCCCAGCTCCTGCTCGAGCTTTACCGTGACGAGGCGGCGGCCGAGCGCACGCACAGCTTCTACCCGAACGAGGACGAGCTGCTCGAGGACATCGGCGCCGCGTACCGCACCGTGATCGCCGAACTTTACGCCGCGGGCTGCCGCAACCTGCAGCTCGATGACTGCACCTGGGGCGCGCTCGTTGACGAGCACTTCCAGGCGGGCATCCGCGCCGCCGGCTCCACGCCCGAGGCCGAGGCCGAGAAGTACCTGCGCGTGAACAACCTCGCGCTCGAGGGACGCCCCGCCGACATGGCCGTCACCACGCACGTGTGCCGCGGCAACTATCACTCCACCCACGCCTCGAGTGGTCCGTACGACCTGGTGGCCCCCATCCTGTTCGCGCGCGAGAACGTCGACGCCTTCTACCTGGAGTTCGACGACGAGCGCTCCGGCGGCTTCGAGCCGCTCACGCACGTGGCGCCGGGCAAGAAGGTCGTCCTCGGACTGGTGACCACCAAGCGCCCTGAGTTGGAGGACCGCGACGCCGTGATCGCGCGCATCCACGAGGCCGCGCGCTTCGTCCCGCTCGAGGACCTCTGCCTCTCCCCACAGTGCGGCTTTGCCAGCTGCGAGATCGGCAACAAGCTCACCGAGGACGAGCAGTGGGCCAAGATCGCGCTCGTGCGCAGCATCGCCGAGGAGGTCTGGGGGGCCTAGCTAAAGATTCATCGGCAACGATGGAACATGACACGCCGCCTCAATTAAGGGACAGTCCCTTAATTGAGGCGGCGTTCTCAAAACGATGCGATGCGCATCAAAAAGGCAGTCGAGATGCATGAGCGCGCTCGACGCGTGGCATCTCATAATCGATGAAACTCACGAAATGAGTACCTGTCCCCTCGTTGAGAACGTGGCGCGCCTACTCCGCAGCCGCGCGGACGAACTCACGGAACAGCGGGTGCGGACGCGTGGGGCGGCTCTTGAACTCGGGATGCGCCTGCGTGGCGACGAACCACGGGTGCAGGTCGCGGCGCAGCTCGACCATCTCGACCAGCTCGCCATCCGGGCTCGTGCCGGACACGACCAAGCCGGCCGCCTCCAGCTCCTTGCGGTACGCGCTGTTGAACTCGTAACGATGACGATGGCGCTCCTGCACCAGCGCCTCGCCGTACGCCTCCGCAGCGAGCGTGCCTGCGACGAGCGCACACGGATACGCGCCGAGGCGCATGGTGCCACCCTTCTCGGTCACGCCCTCCTGCTCATCGAGCAGGTCGATCACGGCGTGCGCGCACTGCGAGTCGAACTCGGACGAGCTCGCGTCCGCATAGCCCAGCACGTCGCGCGCGAACTCGCACACGGCGACCTGCATACCCAGGCAGATGCCCAGATACGGTACCTGGTGCTCACGTGCGTAGCGGGCCGCGGCGATCTTGCCGTCGAAGGCGCGCTTGCCGAAGCCGCCCGGCACGAGAATGCCCGACGCGTCGCCCAGCACCTGCTCGACGTTGTCATCGGAGAGCGCCTCGCCATCGACGAGTTCGACCTCCACGTGCTTGCCCAGGTGCGTGCCCGCGTGATGCAGCGCCTCGATGACGGAGAGGTACGCGTCGGGCAGCTGGGTGTACTTGCCGACGAGTGCGATCTTCACGGGGTCGCCCTCGTTTTCCGCATGGTCCTTCGCAGCGAGGAACCCCTCCCAATCCGCCATGTCGCGCTCGTGCGGATCAAGCCCCAGGCGCTCACAGACGCGCAGGTCGAAATCCTGCTCGGCCATCATGCGCGGCACATCGTAGATGGACGGGGCGTCCTCGCAGGTGAACACGCAATCCACGTCCACGTCGGTGAACGAGGCGATCTTGGCGCGCACGTCGTCCTCGATATGATGGTCGCTGCGCAGCACGATGATGTCGGGCTGGATGCCAAAGCTCCGCAGCTCCTTGACGGAGTGCTGCGTCGGCTTGGTCTTCACCTCGTGGGCCGCCGCGATATAGGGCACGAGCGAGACGTGGATGTAGCAAACGTTCTCGGCGCCGGCATCCTTCTTGTACTGACGGATGGCCTCGACGAACGGCTGGCCCTCGATGTCGCCGATCGTGCCACCGAGCTCGGTGATGACCACGTCGGCGTCCGTCTGCTCCTCGACGCCGCGGAACTTGGCCTTGATGGCGTTCGTCACATGCGGGATGACCTGCACCGTGCCGCCGAGGAAGTCGCCGCGGCGCTCGCGCGCGATGAGGTCCTGGTAGATGGCGCCCGTGGTGAAGTTGGAGTCGCGCGTGAGGTTCTCGTCAATGAAGCGCTCGTAATGGCCGAGGTCGAGATCGCTTTCGTAGCCGTCCTCGGTGACGAACACCTCGCCGTGCTGGAACGGGCTCATGGTACCCGGGTCCACGTTGAGATACGGGTCGGCCTTCTGCATGGTCACCCGGTAGCCGCGCGACTTAAGCAGACGCCCAAGCGATGCCGCGGTGATGCCCTTGCCCAGCGAGCTGACCACGCCGCCGGTCACGAATATATGCTTTGTCATGGTGTTTACCTGCACTTCCCGTCGAAATCTGCACCGGAGTCCGGCGCTTCCACGGGATTTCAGTGTACTACCCGCCTACCATGACGATGGGGAGCATGGCGAATTCACGCACTGGAAACGATTGCCCCTCTCAACCTCAAATGAGGGACTGTCCCTAATTTGAGGTTGAAGTCCCATGCATTCGAAGCGAAGGCCGCGGTGAAGGCCGGTGCTCCGCGTGGTGCTAGCGTCCGAGTCCGAGCTCCCGCAGCGCCGAGGCGCAACGCCGCGACGCCTCCGCAGACTCCTGCGCGGTCGCATGGTCGCGATCCACCTCGACCATGAGCTCGCGGACCACTTCGCAATCCTCGGCCACCGCAGGATCGCCCGTCCCGTTCACCCACTCCCACCAGCGGGCACGGCCGTAGAACTCCACGCCCTCGAACCAGGCGCGAATCTCGTCCAGGCTCACCGGCGCCAGGCCGTTCGCGTCCACGCCCACGTCATAGCGCATGAGACCCTGCTTGCGGTTGAGCTCGTTATACACGCTACCCGCGCTGTGGATATGCCCATGCAGATGCCAGGACCCGCGCGACATGGACTGCCACTCCATGAGCGGATAGTGCGACAGCACGATCTTCTGCCCATGGATATTGATGCGCACGATGGGCGGCTCGACGATGAACGTCCCCGCCACGTCCTTGTGCGTCCAGTCCTTGTCGTGATTGCCCGGCACGATGTGCACCTTGCGGCAATTGATCTTCGAGCGCAGCGCCGCCGCCTCGACCGCGGTCATCTGATACGAGAAATCACCGAGGATGTACAGGTCGTCGGTGGGCGCCACACGCTCGTTGATCGCGTTGATGAGCGCGCGATTCATATGCGCGATATCGCCAAACGGGCGATCGGTGAAATGCAGCACGTTGGCATGGCCGAAGTGCGTGTCCGATGTAAACCAAATCATGAGACGGACCTCCCGTCACGCGGAGTGACATAGTCCGATAATCATACCCTCGGCAGCACCACCCGCTCGACGGCGCGGGCGGTCATGAGCGCATACACCGCCATGAGCATCACCGTAAAGCCAAGGACGCCGGCGACGATGGCGAAGAATCCCTGCACACCGAGGGCGAACGACAGGAATGCCACGAGTACCAGGCCGAACAGGTCGTGGATGAACGCTCCGGCGAGCGGGGCGCAAAAATACAGCCGCACCTGGGCACGCACCGACGAGCGCATATCGATGCGGTCGCAACCCAGTTGGGCCAGGGTCCCGTATGCGCGACGCGCGTCGGCGGCTCCGGAAAGCTGCTGCAAGGAGAGCACCGCCACAGCGCTCAGCAAGAAGACCGACCCGTAAAAGATGCCGATATAACCGATGGGCGCGAGCGAGGCGGACATCCCATTGGAGAGCATCTCGGGTGTGCGCAGTCCCACGCTGAAGGCGAACCCGGCCACCATCATGCACACCGCCGCCGCGATGAGCACACACACGCACGCAAGGGCCATCGACGAGCTCGAGACCCGTGCCTCGACCTGCCGCACGGTGAACGCGCGCAGGCCGCTCCAATATGCCTCGGCGCGAGCTCGCGCACGATCGGCCCACCATGAGGCACCGAGGCGAGCGACGAGCGCGGTCGCGACGCACGCGGCAAACCCCATGGGCATGATGAAGGCGATGAAGTAGATGGGCTGGAACAGGCACGCTCCCCACACCACCGCGAGAAGCACCGCCGCAAGCGCCACCTGGCCAGCCCTTGCAAGACGTCCGCCGAGGCGAATGACCTCGGGGGTCCGATCGGCGAAAAAGAGCTCGATGAGGGGCCGCTTGGTCATATTGCGCGCGCCGTCGAGGGCGTTCAAGGCAAAAATGACGGAAAAGCAGCCGGCCGTCCAAAAGGCGGACCCAGCCGAAAAGGCGAACATGGGACGCCACGACACGTTGAAAACGAAGGCGGCGATGGCGCCGAACGCCGGGGACAGTGCGCCGCCGAGCGCGATGCCGAGCGCCAGGGCGCACGCTCCCACGAGCGCGGTCTCGGCGATGAGCACGAACGCCGTAGCACCGCGGCCCATACCCATGAGCTCGTACAACGCGAACTCGCGCTTGCGCCGGCGGAGCAGGAACCGATTGGCATACCGCACCAGGAAGAGGAACACGAGCACCGTGAAGACGGAGAACGCCTGCAGGATATCGCCCGCGCTCCCCAGCACGCCCATTTGTTCGGTGGACAACCCAAGCGCCACCAGGTAATCGGTCGAGGCGACGAACGAGTACAGCAGACACGCCGCGAAACCGAGCGTCGCGAAATACACCGAGTAGTCACGGGCACTGCGGCGCACGTTGCCGACGGCGAGCTTGAGATATAGCTGCATGGCGAGTCCTTCCAAGGGTTATTACTGCACCCATTCTCGTGAACTCGTCCCTCCCGTGCCATCGATTCGGCTTACGCGCGGCATACGAAAATGTAAGGCTCTCATCCTCGAAGCGAACCAAAGTAAAGATAACCGCTCCGTTCACGGCCGAAAACACCCGCACTTTGGATGACCGGACCGAGTTCCCTACACCGAACCCACGGCCTTCCATTTCTCCACGAACGAACGGTAGGCAGGGACTGCGCGCACAAAAGCATACTCGTCTTCATTCTCGACTTCCGAAAGCAGCAGCGCACCCATCCTGGACGTCAAGTCGGTCAAGTCATTCAGGTCCGAATAGCGGTAAAGCGGACCCTGGAGTGCCGCGGAGTCGCCCCCATGCAACGAGGTCATGACGGCGTCAAGAAGCTCAATCGCCTCACCAGAATCGCCCGATGCCGTCACGGCCGCCAGCCGCGGCATCAGACTCATCCATGCAGGCTGACCAAGTGCCTCGAATGCCAGCTGAGCGCGGTGCGCGCACTCGAGCGCATCATCTTTGCGGCCATCCCTCAACGCAATTTCGATCAACCCGACAATCGCCCCCATCAAATCGGCGGCAATGCGAATCACGCGGGCCTCCCAAGTGCGCGCGGCGTCCTCGTCCTTTCCTTCGCGCGCATACAAGATCGCCTGGCGCTCCTCCTTATCCACCGTGCGGTCGGGGATGCCGTCCAGGATACGCCGAGCATCCTCATACCGCTCTTCCTGCATGGCTTTCGCGATGAGCATTGCGGACGCCTGATCCCTCACTGCCGGCACAACGCTCTTCATCAGCTAGCGACCGTCAGCACAATTGATGCGCCCTCATGTTTTCGGCAGGAAATCTAACCGCTGGTTAAAACAATCATGCCCCCGGCGCGGTCGCGCCGGGGGCATGCAAGCATCTCTAGTCGAAAACGACGCCTACAGCACACCATCCAACATGAGGTTCACCTTGAGCACGTTGACCGTGGGCTCGCCGAAGACGCCCAGGAATCGGCCCTTGGTGCACTGGGCGATGATGTCGCGCACCTCGCCTTCGCTCTTGCCCGTGGCCTTTGCCAGGCGCGGTACCTGGTACTCGGCGGCATCGGGGGAGATCTCGGGGTCGAGGCCGGAACCGGAGCAGGTCACTAGGTCCACCGGGACCGCATCCATGTCGGCATCGGGGTTCGCGGCGCGAATCTTCTCGACGCGCTCGTCCACGAGCTGCCGGTACTCCTCGCTCGCCGGGGAGAGGTTGGACGGGGCGCCGTAGGCCATGAGCTCGCCGTCATCCCCCTCGACGATAGTCACGTTCTGGATACGGCCCCACATGTGGTCCTCATCCTCAAAGTTCTGACCGATCAGCTCGGAGCCCACGATCTTGTCGTCGACCTTGATGAGCGAACCGTTCGCCTGATACGGGAACGCAACCTGGGCGATGCCGGTCACGACGAGCATATAGCCCAGGCCGCAGACAACGGTAAACAGCGCGAACACTCCCAGCGCACGCGATGCAACACCTTTGAACATACAAACCTCCACTTACATAATGCCGCAGAACGCGAGCAGCATGTCGATGAGCTTGATGAATACGAACGGGGCAACGATGCCGCCCAGACCCCACACGAGCAGGTTGTGGGTCAGCAGCTGTCCGGACGGGACCTCGCGGTACTTAACGCCCTTCAGCGCGGCCGGGATCAGCGCGACGATAACGAGCGCGTTATAGATGATGGCCGAAAGAACCGCGGACAGCGGGCTTGCCAGACCGAGGATGTTGAGCGCTCCAAGGCCCGGGTAGATCGGCGAGAACAGGGCCGGGATGATAGCGAAGTACTTCGCCACGTCGTTGGCCACCGAGAAGGTCGTGAGCGAACCGCGGGTCATGAGCAGCTGCTTGCCAATACGCACGACCTCGATGAGCTTGGTGGGACTGGAGTCGAGGTCGACCATGTTGCCGGCCTCCTTGGCAGCCTGGGTGCCCGTGTTCATGGCCACGGCGACGTCGGCCTGGGCCAGAGCGGGCGCATCGTTGGTGCCGTCGCCGGTCATGGCGACCAGGTGGCCCTCACGCTGGAACTCGCGGATCTTCTCGAGCTTGCCCTCAGGGGTAGCCTCGGCCAGGAAGTCGTCAACGCCGGCCTCGGCGGCGATTGCCGCGGCGGTGAGCGGGTTGTCGCCCGTCACCATGATGGTCTTGATGCCCATGCGGCGCAGGTCGGCGAACTTCTCCTTAACGCCGGACTTGATGATGTCCTTGAGGTACACAACACCCAGCACGCGGCAGTTCTTGGTCACGACCAGCGGGGTGCCGCCGGCCTTGGCGATGCGCTCGACGACCTCGTCGCACTCCTGGGAGAACACGCCGCCGGCCGCCTCCACGTAGGCGCGCACGGAATCGGCGGCGCCCTTGCGGATCTCATTGCCCTCGTAGTTCACGCCCGACATGCGCGTTGCCGCGGTGAACGGGATGAACTCCATGCCCTTGTCCTCGAGCGTGCGGCCGCGCAGGCCGAACTGCTCCTTGGCGAGCACGACGATGGAACGGCCCTCGGGCGTCTCGTCGGCCAGCGAGGAGAGCTGGGCGGCATCGGCCAGCTCCGCGGGATCGACGCCGTCGACCGGGATGAACTCGGAAGCCTGGCGGTTACCCAGGGTGATGGTGCCGGTCTTGTCGAGCATGAGGATGTCGACATCGCCGGCGGCCTCGATGGCGCGGCCAGACATGGCCAGCACGTTGGCCTCGTTCAGACGGCTCATGCCGGCGATGCCGATGGCGGACAGCAACGCGCCGATGGTAGTGGGAGCCAGGCACACGAGCAGCGCCACGAGCGTGGTCACGGCCGTGGGGTTGACCATGTCGTTAAGGCCGGCCGAGAAGCAGGAGTAACAATAGAGGGCCAGCGTGACCAAGATAAAGACGATGGAGAGGGCCACCAGGAAGATCTCCAGGGCGATCTCGTTAGGGGTCTTCTTGCGCGCGGCGCCCTCGACCATCGCGATCATCTTGTCCAGGAAGCTCTGGCCGGGCTCACTGGAGATCTTGACGACGATCCAGTCGGACAGCACCGTGGTACCGCCGGTAACGGCAGAGCGGTCGCCGCCGGCCTCGCGGACCACGGGGGCGGACTCGCCGGTGATGGCGGACTCGTCAACGGAGGCAGCGCCCTCGATGACGTCGCCGTCGCCGGGAATCTGCTCGCCGGCGCGTACGATCACCAGGTCGCCGCGCGTAAGCTCGGTGCCGGGAACGACGGTGAAGTGCTCCTTGTCCTCAACGGACTCGATGCGATGGGCCTCGACATCCTTCTTGGCCGCACGCAGGGAATCGGCCTGAGCCTTACCGCGGCCCTCGGCAAGCGCCTCGGCGAAATTCGAGAACAGGTCGGTGAGCCACAGGATGACCGCGATGGCGACCACATAGTAGGTGGGCACACCCGCGTCCTGCACACCGAAGATGGAAGCGACGGCCAGGACGGAGGTCATGACGGCGGAAAGCCACACCAGGAACATGACCGGGTTTTGAATCTGGACGCGAGGATCCAGCTTGGCAAACGAGTCGCGGACCGCGCGGCCCATCATGTCTTTTTGCATAGCCATAAATCTGCGCCCTCCTTTACGCAATCATCTGGAAGAACTCGGCAACGGGGCCAAGCGCCAGGGCCGGGAAGAAGCTCAGGGCACCGATCAGCAGAACGATGAACACGAGCAGGAATACGAACATGCCGTTGGTGGTAGACAGGGTGCCGGCGCTCTCGGCGACCTTACCCTTCTTGGCCAGCGAGCCGGCGATAGCCAGCGTGCCGATGATGGGCATGAAGCGGGCGAACAGCATCTCGAGACCGAGCATGACGTTGATCCAGGGAATGTTGCAGTTCATGCCTGCAAACGCCGAGCCGTTGTTGCCGCCGCATGAGGTGAAGGCATACAGCACCTCGGAGAAGCCGTGCGCGCCGCCATTGTTGAGCTGGTCGACAAGACCGGGCACCATGCAAGCGATGGCCGAGCACACCAGAATGGCAAACGGAGTTGCCAGGCACAGGACAACTGCCCAGCGCATCTCGCCCGGCTCGATCTTCTTGCCCAGGAACTCCGGCGTGCGTCCGACCATGAGGCCGGCGATGAACACCGTGAGGATGGCGAAGCCGATCATGCCGTACAGGCCGCAGCCCACGCCGCCGAAGACGACCTCGCCCAGAGCCATCTGAAGCATCTGGACAAAACCACCCAGCGGGGTGTAGGAGTCGTGCATGGAGTTAACCGAGCCGTTGGAAGCGGCGGTGGTGTAAGCCGACCACGTGGAGGAGGCGGCGATACCGAAGCGGCTCTCCTTGCCCTCCATGTTGCCGCCGGCCTGGCCGTCGGTCATCTCGATATTGACCGCTCCGCCATCGGCCAGCTGCGGGGTACCCGCATGCTCGTTGACGGCGATGGTGCCGGTGAAGATCACCAGCAAGATGAACATGGCGGCAAAGATGGCCTTGCCCTGCTTGGCGTTCTTGACGCCGATACCGAAGGTGAAGCAGCAGGCGGCCGGGATCAGCAGCAGGCTGGTCATCTCGATGATGTTGGTGAAGGCACTGGGGTTCTCATACGGATGGGCGGAGTTCACGCCGAAGAAGCCGCCGCCGTTGGTGCCGGACTGCTTGATGGCGACCTGAGGAGCCGCGGGGCCCTGGGGCAGGAACTGCTCGGTGACCACGCGTGCGTCCTCGACGACCTTGCCATCGACCTTGACCGTGTCGCCCTCGATCTGGGCGCCATCGATGACGCTCCAGCCGCCGTCTGCATCAGGCTGGACAGCGACGGGCTCTACGAGCTCAGCCTTCTGAGCCGGCTGGAAGTTGGAGATGACGCCACCGGCAGCCAGGCAGACGCCCAACACGAGGTTCAGCGGGATGAGCACATACAGGACGGTGCGGGTGAGGTCGACCCAGAAGGAACCCAGACCCTGCTCCTTGACCTGACGGAAGCCGCGGATCAGTGCGAACATGACCGCGATACCGGTGCCGGCGGAAACGAAGTTCTGCACGGTGAGACCCATGAACTGCACAAGGTAGGACAGGGCGGTCTCGCCGGAATAGGACTGCCAGTTGGTATTGGTGATAAAGGAGGCCGCCGTGTTGAACGACAGGTCCCAGGGCACGCTGGGCAGGTGCTGCGGATTGCCCGGCAGGACAGCCTGGAGCATCTGGAGCGCGACGAGCACCACGAGCCCGATACCCGAGAAGGCAAGGACGCTCACCAGGTAGTGCTTCCAGCCCATCTGCTCATGCGAGTCAATGCGGAGCAGACGATAGACGCCCCGCTCGACGGGTGCGAGCACGGGTGACAAAAAGGTATGCTCGCCGTCCATGACACGGGCCATGAACCGACCGAGCGGGATGGCCAAAACGACGAGCACGGCGAAGTACAGGATGTACTGAATTGCAGCGCTCATAGGTTAAGAATCACTCCTCATCAGAATGTAGATGTAGTAGATCAACAGGCCGATGCACGTGATGCCTATGATCGGGATCAGGACGTTCATGTAACCGCTCCTTCCGAGAATCACGGGTGGCACCCTTCCCCGAGTGCCTGGTAACAGTAAACGGCGAAGCGGATTAAAACGGTGTTAGGGTGATGCCCTCCGGCCTTAAGATGCCGTAAAGATGCAGCTGAGCGGATGCGGCGCCCCGAACGGAGCCCTATACTCATCGCATGCTCGAGGCGGCCCATCCCGCCGCCGCAATCGATCCACACCGGCGAGAAAGGCCTCGCAATGTCACGCGCTGCATCCGACGTACGGGCGAACCCCGACCTCCTGCTCAGAGCGCTCGAACAGGACGCCCACACACAGGAGCGCCGCGGACGCCGAGGGCACCTCAAAATCTTCTTCGGGTACGCCGCGGGCGTGGGCAAAACCTACGCCATGCTCCAGGCCGCGCACGCCGCCAAGAGGCGCGGCGTGGACGTCGTCGCCGGCTATATCGAACCTCATGAGCGCCCCGAGACGGCGCGCCTGTCGCGGGGCATCGAGCGCATCCCGCACATGTCCATCGAGCACAACGGCATCGAACTCGCGGAATTCGACCTCGACGCCGCCCTGGCCCGTGCGCCGCGGCTAATCCTCGTCGACGAACTCGCGCATACCAATGCACCGGGCTGCCGCCATGAAAAGCGCTATCAAGATGTCGAGGAGCTCCTGCGCGCCGGCATAGACGTCTACACCACGGTCAACGTCCAGCACATCGAGAGCCTGAACGACATGGTGGCCTCCATCACGGGCGTCGTCGTGCGCGAGCGCATCCCCGACCGCGTCTTCGATGACGCCGACCAGGTCGAGCTCGTGGATATCGAGCCCGAGGACCTGCTCGAGCGCCTCAAGGCCGGACTCGTGTACCGCGCGGCGCAGGCCGACCGTGCGCAGCGCAATTTCTTCAGCATCGAGAACCTCACGGCATTGCGCGAGATCGCACTGCGCCGCTGCGCCGACCGCACGGGACGCCTCGCCGACGCCGCGCGCGTGCTCGGCAACCGCGACTACTACACCAGCGAGCGCATCCTGGTCTGCCTCTCCCCCGCCCCCACGAACCCGCGCATCGTGCGGGCGGCCGCGCGGCTGTCGAAGGCCTTCCATGGCGAACTCGTCGCCCTGTTCGTCGAAAGCCCGCGAACCCAGACCATGGACGAGGACGAACGTGCGCGCCTCTCCTCGAACAGCGCCCTCGCCGAACAGCTCGGCGCGCAGGTGGAAACGGTGTATGGGGACGACATCGCCTTTCAGATCGCCGAATTCGCGCGACTGTCCGGCATCTCGAAGATCGTCATGGGGCGCACCGGCGAGGCGCACGGCCTGCATCACGCGCTCTTCGGGCGCAAGTCGCTCGTGGAGAGACTGATCGCCATCGCGCCGAACCTCGACATCTACATCATCCCCGATCAGCCGGCGCCGGCCAGGCGGGGCCACGACCGGCAAGCGGCCTCAGGACCCCATCTGCCGAGCAGGCGGGACATGTTGCTCACGCTGGGCCTATCCGCCATCGCCACGGCAGTTGGCACTGCATTCCGCGGGCTTGGGTTCGCCGACTCGAGCATCATCTCCCTCTACATCCTCACGGCCCTGCTCACGGCCGTCACGACCACGGGGCGCGTCTGCACCATCGTGTCGAGCATCCTCTCGGTGGTGCTCTACAACTTCTGCTTCGTGACACCGCTGTTCTCATTCGACAGCTACGACCGAAGCTACCTCGTGACCTTCGCCATCATGTTCGCGACCGCGATGGTGGCCGCCGAACTCACCGCGCGCCTCACCGACAACGCGCGTGCCTCGGCGAAAAACGCCTTCAGGACCCGTGTGCTCCTCGAAACCAACCAGCTCCTGCAACGGGCCCAGGGACCCCAGGCACGAGCGCGCGTCGCCATGAGCCAGCTCGTGAAGCTCCTCAGGCTCGACGTCGTCTTCTACCCCGCAGACGGCGACCTGCTCGGGGAGCCGCTGTATGAGAGCGCCGGGGCCGAAGACCATCGCACGTCCCTGTTCACCGAATACGAACGCGCCGTGGCAACGTGGACTTTCAACAACAACAAGCACGCCGGGGCGAGCACTCACACCCTGCCCGAGGCGCAGTGTCTCTACCTTGCGGTGCGCGCGGGCAACGAGGTGTTCGGCGTCGTGGGCATCGATCTGAAGGGACGCGTGCTCGAGGCGTTCGAGCACTCCATCGTCCTGTCGATCGTCGGCGAATGCGCGCTCGCCCTCGAGAGCGACAAGGCGGCACGGGAGCGGGAGGAGGCCGCCGTGCTCGCCAAAAATGAGCAACTGCGCGCCAACCTGCTTAGATCCATCGGCCATGACCTGAGGACGCCCCTCACCGCGATCTCGGGGTCGGCCGCGGTGCTGCGCGATGGTGGGGAGAAACTCGAGGACGCGAAACGGCTCGAGCTCGCGGACGCCATTTATAACGACTCGCTCTGGCTGATCGACACCGTCGAGAACCTCCTCGCCATCACCCGCATCGAAGATGGCGACATGCAACTCAACCTCACGTCGGAGCTCATGGACGAGGTCATCGCCGCCGCACTCAGCCATGTCGCCCGCGAATCGCACGGGCACCGCGTGACCATCACGCACACGGACGAGATCCTTTTGGTGAAAATCGATGTCCACCTCATCATGCAGGTGCTCACGAACCTCATCACGAACGCGTTCAAATACACGCCGAAGGGCTCGACCGTGACGATCGGCGCGCGACGGGAGGGTTCATCCGTCGTCGTAGAGGTCGCCGATGACGGCCCGGGTGTCTCCGATCGCGACAAGCCCCGCGTCTTCGACCGCTTCTTCATCGCCGAGGGCCCTCGCCCCGTCGACTCCCATCGAAGCTTCGGCCTCGGTCTGTCGTTGTGCCGCTCCATCATCGAGGCGCACGGGGGTATCATCGAAGTCGCCGACAACAAGCCCCATGGAGCGGTCTTCCGCTTCACCCTTCCCGCCGAGGAGATCGAGATACATGAATGACGCCGCGCACTCAAGCATCCTCGTGGTCGAAGACGACCCGGCGGTCCGCAACCTCGTGACGACCGCTCTCGACCTGCACGGCTACAGCGTCGAGAAGGCGACGGACGGCGAGACCGCCATCATGGACGCGGCATCGCGCAACCCCGACCTGATCATGCTCGACCTCGGCCTGCCGGACATCGATGGCGTCGAAGTCATCAACAAAATCCGCAGCTGGTCGGCCGTTCCCATCATCGTCATCTCGGCGCGCGTCGAGGACTCGGATAAGATCGGCGCTCTCGACGCCGGCGCCGACGACTACCTGACGAAGCCGTTTTCGGTTGAGGAGATGCTCGCCCGCGTCCGCGCCAACCTGCGGCGCTCTACCATGATCACCGCCGAATCCGTCGAGTCGAGCACCTTCGACAACGGAGGCCTGCACATCGATTACGCCGCGGGATACGCCGAGCTCGACGGCGAGCGCCTCTCGCTCACACCCACCGAGTACAAGCTCCTCGTGCTTTTGGCGAAAAACATCGACAAGGTGCTCACGCACACCTTCATCACGCACGAGATCTGGGGGACGAGCTGGGACAGCGACATCGCGAGCCTACGCGTGTTCATGCGAACCCTGCGCAAGAAGATCGAGGCCGACCCATCGCATCCCACGATGATCCAGACGCACGTCGGAGTGGGCTACCGCATGCAGCGCCTCGAGCCCCGCTAAGCCTCGTCGCCGAAGGAGATGCCGAGGGCGCGGGCCTCACGCACCAGGTCGCTAGCAGGGTCAACGCGCTTGAGCTTGCCGGCGACCTCCGCCAGCGGTACGCGGCGCATCTCGCCGTCGCGCTGGGCCACCATAAAGCCGTACTCCCCCTCCAAGCAGCCCAACGCCGCCTCGACACCACACTGTGTGGCGAACACGCGGTCCTGCGCATCGGGTTGACCGCCGCGCTGGGTGTGCCCGGGCACCGCCACGCGGGTCTCGCGCCCGCAGCGCGCCTCGACCTCGCGGGCGATGTCGTAGGCGATAGACGGCGACGTGCGCGCCGCCACGAGCTTCTTGTACTCCTTCTTGGACAGCGCCGCCTCCTCGCGAGAAATGGCGCCCTCTGCGACCACGATGATCGTGAAGCGCGCACCCGACTGCATGCGGCGGTCGATCGCGGCGATCACGTTATCCATCTCGTAGGGGATCTCGGGGATCAGACACACATCCGCACCGCCGGCGACGGCGGAATACAGGGGAATCCAACCGACCTTGTGCCCCATGATCTCGATCACAAAGACGCGGCCGTGGCTGCTCGCGGTGGTGTGGATGTCGTCGATGCACTTGGTCGCGATCTCGACCGCACTCGTGAAGCCGAAGGTGATGTCGGTCCCCCATGTGTCATTGTCGATGGTCTTGGGCAGCGCGATCACGTTCAGGCCCTCCTGCGCCAAGCGGTTGGCGGTCTTGGTGGAGCCGTTGCCGCCCAGCATGAACAGGCAGTCGAGGCCGAGTTCGCGATAGGTCCCCTTCATAGCGGCGACCTTGTCCACGCCGTCGGCCTCGGGAATATCGAGGCGCTTGAAGGGTGTGCGGCTCGTACCCAAGATCGTGCCGCCGCGCGTGAGGATGCCGCTGAAGTCGGCGGGGGTCATCTTACGGAATCGTTTGTAGATGAGGCCCTGATAGCCATCTTCGAAACCGAAGATCTCGACCGGCTCTCCCGAGCGATGGTCGAGAGTCTTGACGATGCCGCGCATCGTCGCGTTGAGCGCCTGGCAGTCGCCGCCGCTGGTCAAAAGGCCGATTCGAACCATAGGTACCCCTCACGTTCATGGTGCGCGCCCGCCGATAGGGCGGCATCCGAGGTCTTCTCACACGTTCATCAGTGTACGCCCAACGGCGCCTCACGCGGCTCATCCGCGCCCATCGCTTACATTCACGCGAGTCTTTAACACGTTCGAAAGCAGCGTGTAAAGAGCTCATCATGACTGCGCGCTACACTCGGGCTCAGTCCGGACACGGCGATAACCTTGAGACATTCATGCAACTTCGCAGGCATCATCACTTCCAGGTATCGCCGCAACACACGAGGGGGCCATCATGGGCAATGACGGACACGATAAGAAGCGCGACATGACCTACACCCAGAACCGAGAGCTCTCCTGGCTCCGATTCGACGAGCGCGTGCTCGCCGAATCGATGGATGAATCCGTGCCGCTGTTCGAGCGCCTGAAATTCATCGCCATCTTCGAGAGCAACATGCGCGAGTTCCTCATGGTCCGCATGGGCGGGCTCTCGAGCCTGGCGACCCTCAAGCGCCAACCGCGCGACAACAAGAGCGGCATGACCCCCTCCGAGCAGGTCGCCGCCGTGTTCTCCGAACTGCCGGGGCTGTTCTCCAAGGCCTCGGCATCCTTCGACGCCATCGAATCCCTCTTGCGCGCCAAGGGCATCGAACGTATCACGCCCGCGGAGCTCATTGGGACCGAGCGCGACACGGTGCGGAGCTATTTCAACCGCAACGTGCAGCCCATCTTCTCCCCGCTCATCATCGACCCGCGCCACCCGTTCCCCAACCTCCGCAACGGGGCCCTCTACGTGGTCTGCACGCTCGCGTCCGCATCCGAGGATGAGCAGGGCCTGCTCGGCATCATCGAGGTGCCGACCTCCCTTCCGCGTGTGATCGAGGTCTCCAACGAGAACGGCCTGTTGCGCTACATCCTGCTCGAAGACACCATCCTGGCATGTCTCGATTCATGCTTCGGCGCCTACGCCCCGCAGGACAGCGCCGTGATCCGCGTCACCCGCAACGCCGACCTCGATCCGGACGGCGAGGGAGTCGAGGAGGACGAGGACTACCGCCAGCACATGAAGAAGGTGCTCAAGAAGCGTCTGAGGCTGCAGCCCGTGCTGCTCGCCATTCACGGCGACCTGGGCAGAGATGCCGTCAAATCCATCCGCAAGGCGCTGCACCTGACCCAACAGGCGGTGCTTTCCGTGACTATGCCCCTCGACCTCGGCTTCATCTTCTCCCTTGAGGGAAAGCTCCCCACAGCGGCGCGCGAGAAGCTCCTGTTCCCCCCGTTCGCACCGCAGCCGAGCCCCATGTTCTGCCCGGGCGAACCCATGCGCGAGCAGGTGCTCGCCGGCGACAAACTGCTCTTCTATCCATATGAGTCCATGAACACCCTGCTCGACCTCATCAACGAGGCGGCGCACGACGACGCCTGCATCTCGCTGCGCATCACCCTCTACCGTGTGGCCCGCCAGTCGCGCCTGTGCGAGTCGCTCATCTCCGCCGCCGAGCACGGCAAGGAGGTCACGGTCCTCATGGAGCTGCGCGCCCGCTTCGACGAGGAGAACAACATCGCCTGGGCGGAGCGCCTTGAAGAGGCAGGCTGCACGGTCATCTATGGCGCCGAGGGCTTCAAATGTCATTCCAAGATCTGCCAGCTCACCTATCACGACCAGGGGCGCATCGAGCGCATCACGCTCCTGGGCACGGGCAACTTCAACGAAAAGACGGCGCGCCTGTACTCCGACTTCATGCTCATGACGGCGCATGAACGCATCGGCGAGGACGCCAATGCGTTCTTCCGCAACCTGACGCTGGGTAACCTGCACGGCGAATACCGTTATCTCGGTGTCGCGCCCGCCGGTCTCAAACCACTCGTCATGGACGGCCTCGACCGCGAGATCGCCCGCGCACGCGCCGGTATGCCCGCGCACGCCTTCTTCAAGATGAACTCCCTGACCGACCGTGAAGTAATCGACAAGATCGCCGAGGCGAGCCGTGTGGGCGTGCGCGTCGACATGATCATCCGCGGCATCTCATGCATGCTGCCAGGTATCGAGGGCAGCACCGACAACGTGCACATCCGCTCGATCGTCGGGCGCTTCCTGGAGCACGCGCGCGTCTACTCGTTCGGCGAGGAGGCGGACACGGTGTACCTGTCCAGCGCCGACATGATGACGCGCAACACCGAGCACCGTGTCGAGATCGCCTATCCTGTCCTCGACCCCGCCTGCCGCGCCATGGTGCGTGACTACATGGCCGACCAGCTGCGCGACAACGTGAAGGCCCGCGAGCTCGACGCACGCGGACGCTGGGTCCCCGTTGCCCGCGCGGAGGGCGAGGCGCCCTTCAACGCGCAGGAGCACTTCATGACGCAGGCCATCGAGCGCGCCCGAGCCGCTGAAGAGGAACGCGCGCGGCGAGCCGACGAGGTCGAACGCGCCACGCGCGACAAGATCGTGCGCTTCGCACAAGCCCCGGCCAGCACGAACACATGCGGGCCCGCTCCCGCCAAGGGGGAGATCGTCCAGGCCGAGGCGACCATCATCGCGCCGGCGCCCCATCCCGCCGAAGGCCGCTTCAAGCGTGGCTGGCACATGATTGTGAGCGGCTTCAAGGAGATGCTCTCCTAAGGAACCCCAATGTGTAATTGGGGACGGGTGCGTTTTACACATCCAGACGAGTGCGCGCCGAGGATTCACCCCCTCGGCGCACACATTTTCAACCTCAAAAAAAGGACTGTCCCTAAATTGAGGTCTCTAGGCGCTCGCTCGCCTCGAGCCATGCCATCTCGAGCTCGTCGAGCTCGTCGCGAGCAGCAGCAACGGCATCCTGCTGAGCGGTGAGCGCGGCAAAGTCGGTGGGATCGATGCCGAACATCCCCCGCTCCAGCTCCTCGACCTTGGCGCGACGCGTCTCCATCTTGCGCTCGAGGGAGGCGACCTCCTTTTTGAGGCGCTGACGCTCCGCATTCGAGAGCCCGTTCCGAGGACCCTGAGCGCCCGTCTGCAGGGCGTTCGAAAGATTGGGGTCGCACCCCTGACCGCCGTTGAATCCGGGGGCCTGAGGACGCGCGGAGCCACCCGCACTCAAACCCTCCGTCAACCGGAGATACTCATCCACGCCACCCGGCACGTGTCGCAGGGTGCCGCCGATGAGCGCCCACTGCTGGTCGGTCACGCGCTCCATGAGGAAGCGGTCGTGCGTGACCAGGATGAGCGTGCCGGGCCAACTGTCCAGCAGGTCCTCCACGAGCGCGAGCATATCCGTATCCAAGTCGTTGCCGGGCTCGTCCAGGATGAGCACGTTGGGCTCCTCCAAAATAGTGAGCAGCAGCGACAGGCGGCGCTTCTGACCACCGGAAAGATCCTTGATGCGGCTCCACATCTGCTGCTGCGTGAAGCCGAGGCGCTCAAGGAGCTTCTCGGGGCTTGTTTCCTTGCCCTCCACCATCACATAGCGCTTGCCACGGGCGAGCACCTCTCGAATCGTATCGTCCTCGACGGGCTTCAGCTCATCGAGCTGCTGGGAGAGGACGCCGAAGCGCACCGTGGACCCGATCTTCACGCGACCGCGGCGAGGGCTGAGCTTGCCCTGGATGACGTTGAGCAGCGTGGTCTTGCCCGCGCCGTTCTCGCCCAACAGGCCGTACCGATCGCCGGCGCCGATGAGCCAGGTCACGTCAGAGAGCACGGGACGTGAGGACGCGGGGACGCCGGACCCGTCCTCCGCCGCACCGTTCTCATAGCCCGCATCGACGTCGATTACATCAATGACCTGCTTACCCAAGCGGCTCACCGCGAGGCGCTTCAGCTCGAGTTCGTTGCGCACGGGAGGAACGTCGGCAATGAGCTCACGAGCCGCCTCGACGCGGAATTTCGGCTTGGTGCTTCGCGCTTGCGCACCGCGCGAGAGCCATGCAAGCTCCTTACGCGCCATGTTCCGACGGCGCTCCTCGGTCACGGCGGCCATGCGGTCGCGCTCTACACGCTGCAGGATATAGGCGGAGTAACCGCCCTCGAACGGATCGACGCAGCCGTCGTGCACCTCCCACATGGAGGTGCAGACCTCGTCGAGGAACCAGCGGTCGTGCGTGACGACGAGCATGGCGCCGGATCCGCGCTGCCAGCGGGACTTGAGATGTTCGGCGAGCCAGTTGATGGTGCGCATGTCCAGATGGTTGGTAGGCTCGTCCAGCATCAGGACGTCATAATCCCCGATGAGCAGGCGCGCCAGGTCCACACGGCGGCGCTGACCACCGGACAGCTCCCCCACCAGGCCCTCCCAGGGCACATCCGCGATGAGGCCGTCCAAGATCTGACGGACGCGCGGGCTCGCGGCCCACTCGTACTCGGGAAGGTCACCCACCACGGCCCTATGCACCGTGGAGGCGCTGTCGAGCGCATCGCGCTGCCCGAGCACGCCGACCGTCACATCGCGGCGGCGCGTCACGCGCCCCGCGTCCGGCGGAACCGCCCCGGAAAGCACGCCGAGCAAGCTCGACTTGCCGTCGCCGTTCTTGCCGACGATGCCGATACGGTCGCCCTCATTGACGCCCAGGGTCACGTCCTGGGCGATCAACTTGGTGGGAAACTCCAGGTGCACGCTGTCGCAGCCGAGCAGAATGGCCATAATCGCAGCTCCTCGCTTCTCGTATTCACAGCCATCCATCTTAACAGTCCACCCAGATAGCGGACGGGTTGATTGCCCCCTAGGAGAACATACCCGTAAGGTAATCGTTCAGGCGCTTATCCTTGGGGCGCTGGAAGATCTGATCGGTCTGGCCGCACTCAACCATGTCGCCCATGTAGAAGAAAGCGGTGCGGTTGGACACGCGGCTCGCCTGCTCCATGTTGTGCGTCACAATCACGATGGCGCGCTCTTTAACCACGCTCTGCATGAGCTCCTCGATCGCCAGGGTCGAAATCGGGTCGAGGGCCGAGCAGGGTTCGTCGAACAGGATGACGTCCGGATGCATGGCGAGCGTGCGGGCGATGCACAGACGTTGCTGTTGACCACCGGAGAGCGAAAATGCACTCTGGTTCAACTTGTCCTTAACCTCGTCCCACAGGGCGGCGCCGCGCAGAGACTCCTCGACCAAGGCATCGAGATTCTCCCTGCCACGCAGGCCGTGGCGCTTGGGCGCGAACACGATGTTCTCATAGATCGTCTTGTGGAACGGGTTCGGCTGCTGGAACACCATGCCGATCGAACGGCGCAGCTCGTAGAGGTTCTCCTCGCGCGTGTTGATGTTTCGCCCGTCGTAGATGATCTCGCCCTCGACGCGGCAACCCTTGATCTCGCGATTCATGAGGTTCAAGCTGCGCAGGAACGTGGACTTGCCGCAGCCGGACGGGCCGATCAACGCGGTGATCTCACCCTTGTGAAACGCCAGTGAGGTATCGTGCAGCGCATGGTTCGAGCCGTAATAGACGTTGACGCCATGCGTCTCGAGCACGACCTCGGAGGTGGGGGCCATCTCGGCGGCGGCGGTGCCGATGACCACCTGGTCCATGGCGGTCTCGCCCGTAATCACTTCACTCATTCGGCGGTCATCCTTTTTGCCAGGGCCTTGCCCGCGAGGCGGGAGAGCACGTTGAACAGAAGCACGCAGATCATCAGCAAGGCGGCGGTTCCCCACACGATATGCCGGGCCTCGGGGCTGCCCTCGCCGTAGATCTTGTAGATGTGCACCGCGAGCGACTCGCCGGGGCGAAAGATGTTCCAGGCGCACGTGGGGCTGGAGAAGTTGAGCGTGAGGAAGTTCAGTCGCACCGGGCTCGACATGCCGGAGGTGAACAGCAAGGCCGCGGCCTCACCGAACACGCGGCCGGCGGAGAGCACGACGCCCGTGACGATGGCGGGCATGGCAGCCGGGATGAGCACGTGAACCGTAGCCTCCCAACGCGTAAGGCCCATGGCCAGGCACGCGTCGCGCTGGTGCTGGGGCACGTCCTCGAGCGCCTGCTGGATAACGCGCACCAGAATCGGGATATTGAACATGGTGAGCGCCACGGCGCCGGAAATGATCGAGTACTTCCAACCGAAGTCACGGAGAACACGAGGAAGCCGAACATGCCAACGACGATGGACGGCAGCGAGGACAGGGTCTCGATGGCCGTGCTCGCAATCGCGGTGATAGGGCCGTCCGGAGCGTACTCGGTGAGGAACACCGCGGCCCCAAGGCTCACCGGCACCGAGATCAGCAGCGTGATGACAAGCAGGTAGAAGGAGTCGAACAGCTGATAGGCAACGCCGCCGGCCGCGCCGTTGGAACGGCTCGGCTGCGTGAGGAAACCCGGGGTCAGCAGGGTGGAGAGACCTTCGTAGAGGATATAGGCCACCATCGACACGACGATGAGCATGACGAAGCACGCGATGCCGGTCAAAACGGCGGTGGCGATGCGGTCGCCGCGCTGGGCGCGCAGGATGTGGCCCTCGTCGATGGCGAGCGGGCGGGGTGCACCGGAAGCAGGTGCCTGAGTGGTGGTGCGCTTATCAGCCACGGGACTTCGCCCCCTTCTTGCCGATCATGTGGATGATCAGGATAAAGATGAGCGACATGCCCATCAGCAACAGGCCAAGCGACCACAGCACGTCCTTCTGCACCGACCCGTCGGCGTAGATCGCCATGCTGGTGGTGAGGGTCGTGGTGATGGTCGAGGCCGGAGACAGCAAAGACAGAGGCATGACCTCGGCACCACCGATAACCATGCGGACCGCGAGCGTCTCGCCGAAGGCACGCGTCATGCCGAGGATGACTGCGGTCATGAGGGAGGGCATCGCGGACTTGATCACGACGTGGCGAATGGTCTGCCAGCGCGTGTATCCGAGGGCGAGCGAACCCTGACGATAGCCATCGGGAACGGCGCGCAGGGCATCCATGGAAAGGGTGGTCACTGTCGGCAAGATCATGATGGCCAGCACGACGGCTCCGGGCAGGATGCCCATGCCGGTCTGCGTGCCGAAGATGGCCTTGCAGGCGGCGACGACCACGTGGAAGCCGATAAGGCCGAACACGACGGAGGGAATACCCACGAGCAGCTCGACGAGCGGCTGGAAGATCTTCTTGCCGAAGTCCGGGCGAATCTCGACCGCAAAGATCGCCGACCCGATGGCGATGGGCAGCGCGATGGCGGTCGACAGCAGCGTGACCGCGAACGACGTGACGATGAGCGGCAACGCCCCGGTCTGCGGCAGACCGGTCTCGGGATCTATGTTGGCAAGGCTCCAATCGGTCCCGGTGAAGAAGCCGACGAGGTCCACGCCGTCCTTGAGGAAGGTGGAGAGGCCCTTTTGCGCGACCATGACGATAAGCGCGAGGACCAGCAATGTCACGAGCGCGACGCACGCGCCCGTGACACCAAAACCGACCTTCTCAAGGTTGCGCTTGGGCATCTGTTTTGCCATGACGCACCTTTCGAAAGGATATGTGAAGAGGGTCTTACTTCTCGGTGACGACGCCGTTCGCGTCCTTCACCACGGCCATCTTGGAGACCGGGATGAAGCCCTGCTCGGCAACGAGCTCGGCCTGGACGTCATCGGAGAGCATGTACTCGAGGAAAGCCTTGGTGGCGTCATCGGCGTCCTTGGCGCAGTACATGTGCTCGGTGGCCCAAATCGGGAAGGAGTTGTCGAGGACGTTCTCGCTCGCGGGCTCCACGCCGCCGACCTTGATGGCGGTGAACTTGGAGTCATCGAAGTGGGAGAAGTCGATGTAGGAGATGGCGTTGTCGGTGGAGCCCATCAGGGTCTGGACGTCGCCGGACTTGTCCTGCTCGGGCTGGGCGGGCTTGTAGGTGTTCTTCTCCTCGCCAAAGACGGCGGCCTCGAAGGTGGCACGGGTGCCGGAGCCCTCCTTGCGGTTGACGACGACGATCTCGGCGTCCTCGCCGCCGACCTCGCTCCAGTTGGTGATGGTGCCGCCGAAGATGCCCTTGAGCTGCTCGAGGGTCAGATCGTCGACGGTGACGTTCCTGGAGACGATCGGGCCCATACCCACGACGGCGACCTCGTGGTCGACGAGCTTGGCGGCGGCATCGGCGTCGAGCTTGGTCTCGGCGAAGACATCGGAGTTGCCGATGGTCACGGTGCCGGAGGACACGGCGGTGAGGCCGGCGCCGGAGCCGTTGCCGGAGCCGGAGATGACGCAGTCGGGGTTCTCGTTCATGAACTGCTCGGCCGCAGCCTCGACGAGGGCCTGGAAGGAGGAGGCGCCGTCGTAGGTGACCTCGCCCACGACGCCCGCGGCGGCGTCGGCAGAACCGGCGGCAGGGGTCTCAGAGCCACCGCAACCAGCCAGGCCGAGACCGGCCACGGCGGCGACACCGCCGGCAAGGCCGAGGAAGGAGCGACGAGAGCAGGAATAATCGAACATGGTTCTCCCTTCGAGAGCAACATCGGCGTGATTTCGCGCCGGACGGAAATACTGGGGTCCATCTTCATCCCCATGAGGCGTGTTCGGGCCCCATCCGTCGTACGGCAAGCACGATACCGCGCGCTCGCCGCCCATCTGCCCTCGTTCGCCGTCTCTTACGGCACTCTGACCGAGCATTACCACGTGCTTTGACCCGCCTTACAAGCGGCTTACATATGAAAAGGCGGTGTCACGCTCGACTGTGACACCGCCTTCTGCGGAATATGACGCTTCTTCCGAGCGGCTCACATTTCAACCGCTCAACGCCCTAGTGCTTCTTCTTCGGGCGCTTCTTCTTGGCGGGTTGACCCGCCTTCTTGGCGCTCGGAGCATCGTGGCGTTTACGGTAGAGATGCCCGCCGAACACCATCGACACCGCGATGATGGCGATATAGAAGAGCTGCTCCCAGATATTCGGGGCCTCCATGCTAGAACTCCAATTCGTTCAAGCGTACGAGCGCGATGATGTACATCTTGAGGGCATCTCGCAGGAGCTGCTCGTTTGCGGCCTCGTTCGGGCCATGCATGCTGCCCGCCCATGCGGGGAGCTCCAGGCTATTGTCCTCGGGGCCGAACGAAACGGCGCTCTTAAAGTTGCGCGCATAGGTACCGCCACCCATGGAAAAGGGTTCTGCAGGCTTGCCCGTGACCTCACGGTACGTGTTGAGCAAGGCGCGAACCGCCGGGCTGTCAGCGGAGACGCTGAAGGGCTCCTTGGCACGGCCGGCGATGAACTCCGCGCCAAAGCGCGACGCATGGGCTCCGCAGATCATGGTCATCTCATCGGAGGTGGTGGAGTCGGGATAACGGACGTCGATGGTCTGGAGGATATGTCCGTCAGCTACCTCGATCGTACCCGCGTTGCAGGTGAGGGCGCCGAAGGCATCGCTCTCGGCGGCGATGCCGAGCCCCTCCCCCGCCGTGCCGTCATGCACCACGGAGAGCAGGTCCAAATAGGAGCGCTCCGCGGGATCGAACAGATCGGGCTGAGCATCCATAACCTCGTGCAGGTAGCCCACCACGAGCGCGATGGCGTTGATCGTGCCCTCAGGAAGAGAGGCGTGTCCGCCGATACCCTGCGCGAAGATGCGCGTGCAGCCCTCGCCGGCATCCTCGAGCGTGATGCGATCCGCATTGGCCTGCGGAGCGGGAAGCTCGGACAGGGGCACGGCGATGATGCACTCGGACTGGCTGGGGATGGCGTTGGTCGCCTCGGCGCCGCTCCAAGAGCAAATGATGCCGTTCTCGATCTTCGCGCTCTTGAACGTGCCGCCAAAGCAGCCCTTCTCGGCATTGCACACAGGGAACTCGGCATCGGGGGTAAAAAGGAACAGTGGCTGCTCATGACCGGCCAGGTAGTGCTTGACGTCGGTCATGCCCACCTCCTCGTCGCAGCCGAGCAGCGCACGGAACGTGTAGCGCGGAGTGATGCCCTCACGCAGGAAGAACGCACCGGCATAGAGCGACAGGACGGCGGGTCCCTTGTCGTCAATCACGCCGCGACCGAGCAGCCAGCCCTCACGACGCTCCATGGAAAACGGGTCGGTATTCCAACCGGGCCCAGCGGGAACGACATCGACATGCGCGATGGTGGCGATCTGCTCTTCACGCTCGCCCGGGATGTCTGCGATTCCGACATAGCCGTCATCGTCGGTCACCTCGTACCCCAGGCGCTCGGCGATGCCCAAGCTGCAATCGAGCGCGTCACGCACGAGTCGGCCGAATGGAGCGCCCGGTTCGGCCACCGAGGCGTCGGCGACGGACGGATATGCCACCAGGGAGGCGATGTCGGAAACGACATCCTCCCAGACTTCATCAACGTATTTCTCAACGCTCTCCATCACATCCGCGCGCATGGGCGCTCCCTTCCCTCAGGTTATTCAGCAATGAGTAATTATGCCCAATAACTCAGGCGGCAGGCGATGGCACAGACAAATGCCCGATCGAAAAAACCGCCAACGGCAAGCTGCACCGGCTACCACACGCCCAAAACGCGACCCACTTCGAGCATGTCCTTACATGCGGCGACCGCGCCAGCCTCCTCGAGCTCGCCAGGGACAGCGGCGCCCGAATAGATGCCGATACAGGGAATCCCGAGCTCGGCGGCACCCCGCACGTCATACATGCGGTCCCCCACCATCACGGCGTCGGCACTAGTCACACCCAGGGCATCGAGCGCCGCGGCGATTGACTCCGCCTTGGTCTCGCGAAAACCGGGGATGCGCCCCGCAACGGCTTCGAATTGCGTGACGCCGAGGGAATCGAGCAACTTGCACGTCGGCGCCTCGACGCGCGACGTCGCCACAGCCAAACGCTTGCCAAGGGCCGCCAGCGCATCGAGAAGGTCGGCAGTATGCGGGAACAGCGGGATATCCGCCGGCGTGACCGTGCGTTCGAACAGCGCGCGATACTCGGCGGCAACAACCTGCGTCTCTTGCTCCCCCATATCCGTGACGAGCTTGATCCCGATCTCAAGCGGCGGCCCAATCAGAGGCAGCATCTGCTCTTCGCTGAGCTCATAACCGTGATTCGAAAGGACCGTTCCCACCGCGCGCATAATGGCCGGCTGAGTATCGGCGACCGTGCCGTCAAAGTCGAACAGCACCACGGGCCTCTCGTGTATCGGCAAGCCGTCGAATTCATGCATGGGCTCTACTCACACCTTTCCAAACATCCTTTTCTTTATGAAAAAGACCCCGGCGGACACATGCCCGTCGGGGTCTGCAGCGAACCTAGGGTTCAAAGGCGATATGCCGGAGATTTACTCGGCGTCCTCGGCCTTCTCCTCACCCTCGAGCGGGGTGACCTCAATCTCGATGCCGAGGGTCTCGGCAGCGGACTTCATGGACAGGGAGATGCGACGACGGTCGAGGTCGATCTCCATGACCTTGACCTGGACCTTGGAGCCCACAGCGGTGACCTGGGCAGGCTGGTCCACGTGCTTGTTGGCCATCTCGGAGATGTGCACGAGACCCTCGATGCCGTCACCGAGGTCGACGAACGCGCCAAAGGGCACGAGCTTGGTGACGGTGCCCTCGACGATGGCGCCCACGGGGTACTTCTTGACCAGGGCACGCCACGGATCCTCGGTGGTCTGCTTGAGACCGAGGGAGATGCGCTCGCGGTTCAGATCGACGTCGAGCACCTCGACCTCGACCTCCTGGCCGACCTTGACGACCTCGGAGGGGTGGTTGACGTGGTTCCAGGAGAGCTCGGAGATGTGGATGAGGCCGTCGATGCCGCCCAGATCCACGAAGGCGCCGAAGTCCACGATGGAGGAAACGGTGCCCTTGAGGCGCATGCCGCTCTTGAGCTTGGAGAGGATCTCGGAGCGCTCGGCCTTGCGGGACTCCTCGAGGACAACGCGGCGGGAGAGCACGACGTTGTTGCGGTTGCGATCCATCTCGATGACGCGAGCCTCGATGCGGGTGCCGAGGTAGGAGGTGAGATCCTTCACGCGGCGAAGGTCAACGAGGGAGGCGGGCAGGAAGCCGCGCAGGCCGATGTCGAGGATAAGACCGCCCTTGACGACCTCGATAACCTCGCCCTCGACGTTCTCGCCGGCGTTGAACTTCTCCTCGATGCGGTTCCAGGCACGCTCGTACTCGGCGCGCTTCTTGGAGAGAACCAGACGACCGTCCTTGTCCTCCTTCTGGAGCACGAGCGCCTCGATGGAGTCGCCCAGCGCCACGAGGTCAGCGGGGTTGGCATCCTTGCGGATGGAGAGCTCGCGGACGGGAATGACGCCCTCGGACTTGAAGCCGATGTCGACGAGGACCTCGTCGCGCTCGATCTTCACAACGGTGCCGTTAACCAGGTCGCCCTCATCGAAATCGGTGATGGAGTTGTCGATGAGGTTGTTCATCTCCTCGGTATCGACGTCGTCGAGGGAGAAGATGGACGAGTTCTGAATCTCACTCAAAGGTGGACCCCTTTCGAACTACGGGGCCCCGATTACCTGACCTGCAGATGGTTGCTTGCAAAAAGCGGACGAGCCGCCAGCGCGCGCGCACCGTTTGGAACAATCTCGGGGGCCGACAGATACTGACGTGAACTATAAACATTCACGGTTCATTAGAGTACGTTGAATCCCCATCTATTTCAAGCATAAAGTGCGATTTTTTCGTCCATGGCGGCAAACCGCCCGGGGAGCGGTGGGGATGGTCGAACCCCTCCCTCCCCCTTGAACGACTCGCGCGACGACGAGCCCCTCCGACGGCTTTTGTCTGTTCGTGCGCCTGGATTGCCTCGATTTGGGCATAATCGGTAGACATGCCGACATGACCAGGAGGGAAACGGCGCCCATGGCGACTCTCAAAGCCGTCGTCTTCGACATGGACGACACGCTGCTCAGCATCAATCTCAGCGCCTTCATCGGCGTGTTCGCGCTCGACGAGGCGAACTTGCTCGCGCAGGTCGCCCGCAAACCCATCGTGTCGCTCTTCTCCCCCCTCGGCTCGGCCATGCTCGCCCTCAACAACGGCGATCGCGCACAGGGGGACACCCGCACCAACCGCCAGTTCTTCGCCGATGAAATAGAGCGCCGCTGCGGCATCCCCATTCTCGAGCCCGCCATCGCCGACATGCTCGACTTCTACGAGCGGGAGGTCCTGCCCAAGAAGAACGACCGGACCATCTCCGCACGCCCTCGCGAGGGAGCCCATGAGGCGGTGCAGACCGTGCTCGACCATGGCTTGCGCATCGCGCTACTCACCAACCCGAGCTTCTCGCGCTCCTGCATCGAATGCCGTATGGGCTGGGGCGACATGCTCGACATGCCCTTCGAACTTGTGACTACGTGGGAGAACTCAACGCGCGTCAAGCCCAGCGCCGATTACTACCGCGATTCGCTCGCCAAGCTCGGCCTCGCCCCCGAGGAGACCCTCATGGTGGGCAACGACCCCAAGCGCGACTTCCCCTCCCCCTCGATCGGCCTCAAAACGGCCTACGTGGGCGCCGGCTACCAACCTCATGCGTTGTGGAACGGCAGCATGGCCGATTTCGCCAAGGACTTCGACCGCATCGAGGAACGGTTCTGCAACGGCGAATAGACCCTCGCGAGGCCCAAACTCCTTACAGCCGGGTCTCGCCCGTCATGAGCTTCAAGATTTCGACATCGGTGTCCTTCATGCCCACGCGGCCGACGTAGCCCATGCTCGCGATGGTCTCCTCCACTGTGCCCATCACGATACCCTCGCCCGCGCGGAAACCGCGACCGGCCTGAGCCATATCGGCACCGAGGATCGCGGCGTCAACAGCTGCCGAGATTTTGGCGGCGCAGCTCGCCTTGGCGCCGTCGCACACGATACCGCCCACATTGCCGAGGGTGTTGACGATGGTGGCGCCAACCTGCTCACGCGACCCGCCGCGCATCCACTCGATGGCAGCACCAGCACCGCATCCTGCGCACACCACGCCGCAAAACGCCGAGAGCGCGCCGATGTAGCTCTTCACATGAATCGCCACCAGATCGGACAGGGCGAGCGCGCGCAACAGGCGATCGCCCTCGATGCCGAGCTCCTCGGCGTAGGTCGCCACGGGCATGGCGCACGTGATGCCCTGGTTGCCCGACCCGCACACGATCGCGACGGGCAGGGCGCAGCCGCTCATACGGGCATCGGAACCGGCGGCAGCACGGGCGCGGGCACGGCAGGCCACATCGTCGCCGCGCGTGGCGAGCAGCGTGCGGCCCACCTCGGCGCCCCACTCGTTGACAAGGCCCTCCTCCGAGATGGCCGTGTTGAGCGTGAGCTGGCGCTCGAGGGACTCGCGAGCACCGGAGATATCGCCGCCCTCCACGAAGTCCAAGATGATGTCGAGCGTGAGGCCCTCGAGGGGCTTGGCGGCAGGTGCCTCGGAATCGCCGGCGGACTGCACGGCGCTCATGAGCGCACAGGTGCCGGAGCAGGAATCCTCCACGTCACCGCCGCGGGCGGCGGGGCACAGCTGGTTGGCGGGCACGCCGTCGCGCGTGCAGCGAACCACGTTCGTGTGGTGCTCGGAAATGGCGACCTCGGCCACATGGCCCAGTGCGTGCGCTTTGATCTCGATGTAGAGGTTCGGCACGCCCTCGATCAGCGTCACCTCGCAGTAGCCCTCCTGGGCGAGCAGGTCGCGCGTGCGCGCTATGTCCGCCTCCCCCACGCCCTCAAGGGCCTCGAGGGCCGCCGAGGCGTCGCCGCCGACCGCGCCGAGGACCGCCGCGGCCTCGACGCCGCGCATGCCACCGGAATTGGGGACGGTGACGCTCTTGACGTTCTTGATGATGTTGCCGGAGCAACCCACCTCGAGCGATTCGGGCTCGCACCCCAGCACGAGTCGGGCAAGCGCCGCGGCATATGCGACGGCGATGGGCTCAGTGCAGCCCAGCGCGCAGATCAGCTCGGAATTCAACAGGTCGCACAGCGCGCAGTCACGCTGCTCAAGCGTCATGTTGTTCACGTTCTTGACATCCACGGCGATCCCCTTTCGATGTGTCATTCAACTGCCTCCAAGTGTAGCAGCCCCATCCGCCCTTCTCACGGAAACGCGGCTCGGCCCGCAAAGGCCGAACCGCGTTGTAGGGGGGGGCGTATTGAACGGTCGTCGCACCTAGCCGAAGAAGCGCTCGATCTCGATGGCCGCGTTTTCCAGGGAATCGGAGCCGTGGATGATGTTCGCGTTCACGTCGTTGGCAAAGTCGCCGCGAATCGTGCCGGGGGCCGCGTCGAGCGGGTTGGTGGCGCCCATGAGGGTGCGCATCTTGGAGACGGCGGAGAGGCCGGACACGACCATCTTCACCACGGGGCCGCTCGTCATGAAATCGACGATGTCGCCGAAGAACGGCTTGTCGGCCAGATGAGCGTAATGCACCTTGACGAGATCCTCGTCAAGCTCGCACTTCTCCATCTTCTCAATGGTGAGGCCGCAACGCTCGATGCGGTCGATGATGAGGCCCGTCTTGCGGTCACGGACGGCATCGGGCTTGATCATGATGAAGGTCTTCTCGATATCTGCCACGGGTTCCCCTTTCGATGGGAGGGCTGGAAACGCGCCTTGCGCGCCGTATGTTCGCTACGCCATGGTACCCAAAGCGCAAGGGCGGAAAACAACATTTCGACAAAGGGCCCAGCTGAAACGTTTCCCCACGCGAACATACACCGCTCGCCCACGAAACCACCATCATCGAGCCGTCCGATCAGGCGCCCTCCCCCATGGGGACGAGAGACGAAATCCCCTCGAGATGCGCTTCATCCGCGACGAGCGTTGCCCGAACCAGGCGCATCTGCTCTCTCACGGCGGAGGGAGACGTGCCGCCCATCGTCGAGCGCGCACCGACGATGGCGTCGATATCGAGAGACGAGACGATATCGGGGCCGAACAGGGGGCTCGCTTCCTGGAATACGGCAAGGGGCAGGTCGTCGAGCCGACATCCGCGCTCCTCGCATACGAGCACCAGGCGCCCGACAACCTCATGCGCCTCGCGGAACGGCATGCCCTTCTTGGCGAGGTAGTCGGCGACATCCGTCGCCGCGAGATGCCCGACCTCGCAGGCTGCGCGCATGACATCGGCGTTGAACGTGCAGGTGGAGATCATCCCCTCCATGACGGCGAGGCTCTGGGAGAGCGTGCGGGCGGAATCGAGCATACCGCCCTTGTCCTCTTGCAAGTCCTTGTTGTATGCCAGCGGCAACCCCTTGCACGTCACAAGCAGCTGCAGGAGATTGCCGTAGACGCGACCCGTCTTTCCCCTGATGAGCTCCGCGAAATCGGGATTCTTCTTTTGGGGCATGATCGAGGAGCCCGTGGAATATGCGTCGGAAAGGGTGATATAGCCGAACTCCGAACTGCTCCACAGCACGATCTCCTCGGCAAGGCGGGAGAGGTGCATGGCCATGGTCGAGCATGCGAAATGCAGGTCCAAAATGAAATCTCGATCAGAGACCGCATCGAGCGAGTTGCAGATGACGCGAGCGAACCCCATCTCGTACGAGGCCGCGACGCGATCGATCGGATACGTGGTCCCGGCGAGCGCCGCCGCCCCCAGCGGGGATGCATCGGCTGCTTCGAAGGCCGCGGTCAGCCGATGGAAATCGCGCTCGAACATCCAGTAGTACGCGAGCAGATGGTGCGAGAGGAGAACGGGCTGCGCGTGCTGGAGATGCGTCATGCCCGGCAAGACCACGCCCTCGTTGTCGCATGCGGCCCCGATCAGGGCCTCGCGCATATGCAAATTCGCCTGCATGAGGTCGTGGGCGAGCGCCTTCGCGGCAAGCCGCGTGTCGGTGGCGACCTGGTCGTTGCGGGAGCGCCCGGTATGCAGGCGCTTACCCGCTTCGCCAATGCGGCGCGTGAGCTCCCCCTCAATCGCCATGTGGATGTCCTCGTCCTCGATATGGAAGGGGAACGACCCGGCATCGATCTCCCCCTCGATATCGTCGAGGCACCCCACTATGGCATCGCAGTCCCCCTGGGAGATGATGTGCTGCTTGGCGAGCATGCGTGCATGCGCCTTCGAACCCGCGATATCCTGCTTGTACAGGTGTTTGTCGACCGGCAGCGACGCGCCGAACTCCTGCGTGGCGACAGCGACGTCCTCCTTGAATCGTCCACCCCAAAGCGCCATCCTCATCCATCCTTTCCGCGGCAACCCGTCTCGGCCGCATCCGCCGCGCGGAAAACCATCCCCCACGCGGTCCATTCCCTCACGCATCCCGTACGGGCATCAGAAGTTCACCGCGCGGCTCGCGGTGTGGGAACCGGCCGTACCATCCAAGACATCGAAAGACGTGGGTGCGGGCGTGCCTCCCTGCGTGTGCGCGGCCCCCTTCATCGCCCAGGTCTTGATCGAAAGCCCCTGGATATCGATGAAGCCCTTCGCCGCCTTCTGGTCGAATGCCTCGTCGTTCTCGTAGGTAGCGAGCGCCGAATCGTACAGGGCGCAGGAGCTTTTGCGGCCCGCAACCACGCATCCGCCCTTGTAGAGCTTGAGTTTCACCGTGCCGGTCACGTCGTGTTGCGTAGCGGCCATAAATGCGTCGAGCGCCTGCTTGAAGGGGCTGAACCAGCGTCCGTTGTAAACCTGGTCCGCCCAAAGCTGCTCGAGCGCGAGCTTGTGATGGAGCACGTCGCGCTCCAAGCACAGATCCTCGAGCGCCTTGTGCGCCTGGATGAGCGCAAGACCGGCGGGGACCTCATAGCACTCGCGGGATTTCAGCCCGACATAGCGGTTCTCGATCATGTCGATGCGGCCGTACCCGCACGAGCCGGCGATGACATTGAGCTTGGCGATGAGCTCGGGCAGCGGCAGCTCCTCGCCGTCGAGGCTCGTGGGCACTCCCGCAGCGAACCCGACTTCGACGTAGGTCGGGACATCGGGGGCATCGAGCGGATCGACCGTCATCGTCCAGATATCCGCCGGGGGCTCCGCCCACGGGTCCTCGAGCACACCGGCCTCGATGGCGCGGCCCCACAGATTGTCGTCGATGGAATAGGGCTTCTCGATGCTCTGGGAAACCGGCACGCCGTGCTTCTCCGCATATGCGATCTCGTCGGGACGCATGCCAAGATCCCATTCACGCACGGGAGCGATGACCTTGAGCGACGGATCGAGTGCCGTGATGGATGTCTCGAAGCGCACCTGATCGTTACCCTTGCCCGTGCAACCGTGGGCGACGCAGGTGGCGCCGTACTTATGGGCCGTCTCGACGAGGTGCTTCGAGATCAGCGGGCGGGAAAGCGCGGAGAGCAGGGGGTACTTGTTCTCATACATGGCGTTCGCGGCAATGGCGCAGGTGATGTAGTCGGAGGCAAACTCGTCGGTCATGTCAACGACCTCGACGGCGACGCACCCGAGCATCCGCGCTTTTTCCGCGACCTTCTCGAGACCGTCGTGCTCCTGGCCCACATTACCCAGCATGGCGATGACGTCGAGGTCCATCTCATGTTGCAGCCATTTGATGCACACGGAGGTATCCAGGCCTCCGGAGTACGCGAGCACGACCTTTTCCTTGGATTGCTGGTTGTTCATGGACTCATCCTTTCACGATGCCTTGATGCAGTGGAAATGGGTTGAGCCCAACCGATATAGAGGTGCCCGCGGTCGCACCTGTGTCTGCGCGCGTCACGAGTCGCATGCGATGCGCGCATATGAAAAATCCGCCTCTCGGCGGATGCTCCCTTGACGATATCGGTTGGACTCTGCGTGGAGGCCAGGCCCCCATGCGAACAGAGACAACGATCTATCGTCGTCGGGAGATTGCGCGCTGGCGTCGGACGGCAGCATCGGCGGCGATCTGGCGGGGCGTGATGGCGGCAATCGCCTTCCCCTCGTATGTAGCCAGAAGCTGTGCCACGGTTGCTCGTCCCCTCTAAATCCGGCAGCGCCAATCATTGGTTTGCTATAGTAGCCTAAAGTGCTCGCCTGAGCATTCGAATTTTTCGAATATTTCGGCCCTGTTTCCCATATGCATAAGAAACAGGGCCGTATGAATACAATCTCGCTAATCCGAGAGATATCTGGATAGGAATTCCCGAGTGCGGGGGCTCTCGGGCGCGGTGAATATCCGCTCGGGCGCGCCCTGCTCGGCGATGACGCCGCGGTCCATGAAGACCACGCGATCCGATACGGTGCGCGCGAACTCCATCTCATGTGTGACGACCACCATCGTCATGCCGTCGCGTGCAAGGGTACGCATGACCTCGAGTACCTCGCCCACAATCTGCGGGTCGAGCGCGCTGGTGGGCTCGTCGAACAACATAATCTTCGGGCGCATGCACAGGGCGCGCGCGATGGCGACGCGCTGCTTCTGCCCGCCCGAGAGCGTGGAGGGTGCCGCATGGGCGAAGGCCTCGAGTCCCACCGAGCGCAAGTGCCCAAGCGCCACCTCCTCGGCCTCGGCCTTCGACATCTTCTTGCGGGTGATGGGCGCCAACGTGCAGTTGGCGAGCACATCCATGTTGTTGAACAGGTTGAAGCCCTGGAACACCATGCCGATGTCCTCGCGCAGGGCGTTCACATCCACATGATCCGCGGTCAGGTCGCTCCCCTGGAACCACACGTGGCCCGCGTCGGGCGTCTCCAGTAGATTGATGCACCTCAGCAAGGTCGACTTGCCCGAACCGGAGGCGCCGATGATCGTCACAACCTCGCCGGGGGCGACGTCCAGATTGACGTCGCGCAGGACCTCCAGGTCGCCGAAGGACTTGCGCAACCCTTCGATGCGCACCAGGTATTCGCCGGCGGGCGCCGTCGCGATAATGTCACTCGTATGCATGATTCAGCGCTCCTCGACGTTGATGGGCTGATCGGATGTGCTGCCGAGCTTCACGGACTTGACGTCGAGTCGACTTGCGAGGCGCCCTAGCAGCCACGAGGCGAACATGGTGAGGCACAGGTACATCACGCTCGTCACGAGCGCAGCCTCGAACTTGGCATAGTAGATGCCGCCCACGGTGGTGGTGGCGAACATGAGGTCGAACGTACCGATGACCGAGAGCACCGACGAGTCCTTGATGTTGATGACGAGCTCGTTGGAAAGACCGGGGATGGCGAATTTGACACCCTGCGGGAAGACGACCTTGCGCATCGCCTCCCATTGCGAGAGACCGAGCGAGCGGGCCGCCTCCATCTGACCGGCGTCGACCGACTCGATGCCACCGCGCAGCACCTCCATCATGTAGGCCGTGGAGTTGAGCACGATGGTCACGAGACCGGCGGTGAACGTGCTCCAGATCGCGTTGATCTGCGTAGTGGTAAGGTCGGTCATCTTGAATAGGGAGAAAACGCCGAAGAAGATGATCATGGCCTGGACCATCATGGGCGTGCCACGCACCACGGTGCTGTACGTGCGGGCGAATCCGCTGCCCACGACCTTCCAAAAGCGCACGAAGTCGTTGTCCGAACGGTCGATGACCTGAATGCGCAAAAACACGAGGAGCAGCGCCAGGAAGAACGCGATCACAGTGCCGAACACCGCGAGGGCGACCGTGGTCTTGAGACCCGCGACAAAGATGTCGCGACCGTTGTAGAGCATGTAGAGCATGCTCTCGAGCGTGGCGGAGGGGCGCGTCGTTGCCGTGGTCGCGACCGCCCAGGCGGAGGCGAGGCCGCAGCCCACGCGGTCGACGGCGAGCACGGCGGTCATGGCGACGACCGCATAGGAGCCGTAGCGCAGGGCGCGAACGACGCCGGGACGTGTGAACGGCGAGGCGCTCGCGTAGGCCTTCCACCGCGCGAGCTTGAACACCAAGGCAATGGCGGCGATTACGAGCCAGGCGGCAAGCAGGTAGTACACGGCGACCTCAAGCATATATGCATGGGTCATAAAGCTCAAAGAGGGACGGGGCGAGGCGGACAATGCCATACCCGCGGCGGCGATGGCGCTCGTGCCCAACAGCACGTAGCGATGATCGCTGCGAATAAACGAGACCAAGCGGCCAAGCGGACCCTCGCCCGCCGATACGGTGGTCATAGATCGACTCCTTTAATTGAGTGACGTATATGGCCGCCGAGCATGAATCGGCGGCACGGCAACATGCACATAGCCTGAGCTCGGACATATTCTCGAAGGGCGTTTTGTGAAGCGAAGCGCAACCACGCCCGCAGAGATTATCTCCGCGCTCAGGCGGCACGATGCGTTAGGCCGGCTGGCGATCCATGCAGGCGGACCACATGTCCTGGCGCTCCTCGTCGTCGATGGAGGCGATGATTTCGTTGACCTTGTCGAGCGCGGCGTCGTTTCCCTTGGCAACGCCCGCGTTATCGGGCATGAGCGAGTCCTCGAAGGCGTCCTTCATGTCGAGTACCACCAAATCGGGATAGACCTCGAGCAGCTTGGGCGCAGAGAGCATGGAATACGTGATGATGTCGCACGTGCCGTTGCGCAGGTTCTCAACAACCATGGGCTGGGTCTCGGCGGGCGTCATGTGGTTGGCGCCCTCGATTTGGGCGATAACGTCGTCGTACATGGTTGCGGCCTGGCCCAGAATGGAGGCATCCGCAAGCTCGTCGAACGTGGTGGCGCCGGCATAGGCGGAATCGGCCCTGCAGATCATGACGATGTCATCGTCGACATACGAATCGGAAAATGCTGCGGCAGCCGCGCGTTCGGGCGTGACGGACATGCCGGCGCACACGATGTCGACCTGGCCGTTGTTGAGCGCGTCGATGAGCGAGCCGAACTCGAGCTTGACCGCCACGGGCTCCATGCCAAGGCCATCGGCGATGATCTTCGCAACCTGCACGTCGTAGCCATCGGCGTAAGCGCCGGGAACGTTCTCAATGGGAATGGTGAACTCGGACTCCTCAGAGACCTGCCAGTTGTACGGAGCATAGGCGGCCTCCATGCCGACGCGCAAGGTCTTGCCATCGCCGAGCAGGGTGCCGGACGCAGAAGTGCCACCATCGACAGCGTCGCCGCTGCCCTGGGGGGCGGGTCCGCAGCCCGCGAGGAACATCATACCTCCCACGCTCAATGCCGCCATGCCCGAGAGCTTCAAGAACTCCCTACGCGAACGCATGACAGGTTGTACAGATACAGAGACAGTCTCGTGAGTCATGATGATACCTCCGGTTTTTGTCTGAGACCCCTTCCGCACGACGCAACCAGAGGGGGCCCATCCCCCTCTCCCTTGCAACTTAATGCGTGAAAGTTCCGCGTGCTGCAAGGCAGGATACTCCGCTTCAGTGGAGCGCATGGTGGAGGTATGCCAAGAAATACATTGGTTACAAAGAATATTCATTTTGCTGCATGCGATTATGCGGCGCGGAGTGGTGCGCGATTCGCGCGTGAATCGGGTTTTTAAACATCGAAGGGGCGCTTCTGACCTCAGCGCTCTACAATAGGCGGGAATCGCATCCCGGAGCCAGCGGCGGCATGCTCGGCCCGGCATCCCGAAAGGAACCCATGCTCCCCTCCTATCTCGAAGACACCGACCTGTCATCCATCAAGCTTGTCGCGACCGACATGGACCTCACCCTGCTGGCCGACGACAAATCGATGCCCGAGGGCATCGGCGAGCGCATCGATGCCCTTGCCGAGCACGGCATCGTCTTTTGCGCCGCGAGCGGCAGGCCGGCCCTCGCCCTGCGCCAATCCTTCCCCCGCCACCACGCCGATATGGCCATCGTCGCCGATAACGGAGCGTCCGTGTACCTGCGCGACGAGCTAATTTACCGAGACCTCATCGACCGCAACCTCTATCATGAGGTTCTCTCCCTAGCTGCCGCAACGCCCGGCGGCGTACCGGTGCTTTGCGCCTTCGATGACGCCTACGTGCTCGAGCGCGACCGCGGGCACGAGGACGTCCTCAGCATCTACTACCGCTCCATCACCTACGTCGACTCCTTCGACGAGCTCGACGTCGACTCCAACAAGATCTCGATCTACTTCCCCGGTTGGGACAGCAAGAAGAATCTCGATGAGGTATATGCCCCCGCGTTCGGCACCCGTCTGTATCTGACGTGCGCAGGCAACGAATGGCTGGACTTCATGAACATCGGCATCAACAAGGGGTCGGGCATGCGCCATCTCGTCGAGCACCTGGGCATCGACCTCGCAGACGTGGCCGCCTTCGGCGACACGTATAACGATATCCCCATGCTGGACATCGTGGGGCACAGCTACGTGATGGGCAACGCCGCCGAGCACATGCACGCCCACGGCAAGTTCCTCGCGCCGACCAACAACGAGGCGGGCGTACTCACCGTCATCGACCGCATCGTCGAAGCTGCGAAATAAAAGCGCGGCCGCTTCGAATGGAACCGCCCCCGACGTACGCGTCGAGGGCGGTTTTCACATATAGGGGCGATTCCGCGACGAGTTACTTAGCCTCTGCCCACGTCTCGCCGGTGCTCGCGTCGGCGATGAGGGGCACGCGCAGCTCGGCGACGCCCTCCATCTCCTCACGCACCATGGCGATGAGTCGATCGACCTCGCCGACCGGACATTCGAAGTCGAGTTCGTCGTGCACCTGCAGGATCATCTTAGCCGTAAAGCCCTCGGCGCGCAGGCGCTCGGCGACACGTACCATGGCGATCTTGATGATATCGGCAGCGGATCCCTGCATGGGGTGGTTCATCGCCGTGCGCTCACCGAACATGCGCTGCGCGGGAATACGCAGCTCCGGGATGGGACGGCGTCGACCGTACATGGTCTCGGCATAGCCCGTCTGCTTAGCAAAGGTGACCGTTTCGTCCAGATACGTGCGAACGCCGGGGTACGCGCGGAAATACGCGTCGATCATCTCACGCGCCTCGGCCATGGGGATATCGAGCGTCTGGGACAGGCCGTATGCCTGCTGGCCGTACACGATGCCGAAGTTCACCGCCTTGGCTCGACTGCGCAACTGCGGGGTGACCTCGTCCACGGGGACGCCGAAAACGCGCGCCGCCGTCTCGGCGTGGAAGTCCTCGCCCTCGTTGAAGGCGCTCACCAGGTGTTCGTCGCCGGAGAGGTGCGCCAGTAACCTGAGCTCGATCTGCGAGTAGTCGATCGCCACGAACACCGACCCCTCCTCGACCGAGAAGGCGCGCTTGACCGCATGGCCCAGCTCGGAGCGGGTGGGGATGTTCTGCAGGTTGGGACTTGAGCTCGAAAGGCGCCCCGTCGCGGTGATGGTCTGATTGTACGTGGTATGCACGCGCCCGTCATGGCGGCGCAACGGCCCCAGCGTGTCGAGGTACGTCGACTTGATCTTGGTTTTCTCGCGGAACTCGAGGATGAGCCGGACGATCTCATGGCTCTTCGCCAAATCCTCGAGGACCTTAGCGTTCGTGGAGTAGTATCCGCGCTGCGTCTTTTTGAGGCCAGCCGTGGGCAGGCCGAGCTTGTCGAACAGGATGCGCGAGAGCTGCATGGGGCTCGAAAGGTTGAACTCCTCGCCGCCGGCGAGCTCGCGAATACGCGCCTCGAGCGCTTGAATCTGACCGACGAGCTCATCCGACTGTGCGGCGAGGCGAGCAGGGTCGACGTACATGCCCGCGCGCTCCATGGAGGCGAGGACGCGTACGAGCGGCATCTCGATCTTGGTGAAGATGGCATCCGCCCCCTGGGCTTCGAGCGCCGAGGCGAGTGGCTCGCGCAGGGTGCGGGCGAGCCAGGCCCCACGTGCGGCGACGCTCACTGCGTCCGCAGGGGCACCGTCCTCCCCCGCCGCAGACGGCAGGGACGCATGCAAGTAGGTCTCAGCCAGGTAGGCGTCGGTGAAGTCAGAGCGCACCGAATCGAGCAGATATGCGGCGACCACGGTATCGAACAGGCGAGTGGAATCCACCGCCAGGGGGTCAAGCAGCTCGGCTTCACTCGAATCGACCGGCGACAGCTCGTGAAGCAGCGCCTTGACATCGGGGGAAGCAACGCGCCCCTCGGTCAAGACGAGCTTGAGAACGCCCGGGATGACACCTGCGGAAAGATCGAAATCGGTCGTGAATATCGCACAGGGGCCGAGGGGCTCCTCGAACGACAGCAGGGCGCGCTCGGTGGCGACCCACAGGCGGCGCGTCATGCCGAAAAGCGCGTCGGCCTCCTTGTCGTCCTCCATGGACACACCGAACCACTCGCCCGCCTCGAGCGCACGGGACAGCTCGTCGAAACACGCGTCCATCTCCTCGTGCTCGCGAGCGTGCTTGGCCTCATCGAGCGCCGATGACGCATCGAGGGCCACCCGCAGGATCTCGGGCATCTCGAGACTCGCCGCGGCGGGAACCGCTGCAGCGCCCTCGCCTAACAGGGCGAGGAAACGGTTCTGCATGGCCATGATGCCGATTCCGCCCAAAGCGGCGGAGACGGCAGCCGCGTCGAAGGCGGGGAACGCCACCTCGGTCAGGTCGCACTCGATGGGCGCGTCCGTCATGATCGTCGCGATCTTGCGGGAGATGAGCGCATCGTCGATGTGGGCGCGCAGATTCTCGCCCATCTTACCCTTGACCTCGTCGGCATGGGCGATGACCTCGTCGAGGTTGCCGTACAGCGCGATGAGGGCACTCGCCTTCTTGGGGCCGATGCCGGGCACGCCGGGGATGTTGTCGGAAGAGTCGCCCTTGAGGCCGTAAAAGTCGGGGACGAGCTCGGGCGTGATGCCGTGGTATAGGTCATCGACGCTCTCGGGCGTCATGATGGCGATGTCGGACAGACCCTTGCGGGTGGACACCACGTGCACGTGGTCGGTCACGAGCTGATACATATCGCGATCACCGGTGACGAGGTACATGTCGCATCCCTGGCTCTCGCCGCGGCGGGCGAGCGTCCCCAGGATGTCGTCGCCCTCCCAGCCCTCGAGTTCCACAACGGGAATGGACAGACTCGCGAGCAGCTCCTTGATCATGGGGAACTGAGCTCGCAGGTTGGGATCCATGGGCGGGCGCTGCGCCTTATACTGCGGCAGCATCTCCATGCGGACCTTCGGACGACCCTTGTCGAAGGCGCAGACCACGCCGTCGGGCGTGAACTCGTCGACCATTTTGAGGAACATGTTGAGGAAGCCGAACACCGCGTTGGTGGGGCGGCCGTCGGGCGCGTTCATGGTGGGCGGCACGGCATGGAAGGCGCGGTGCATGAGCGAGTTGCCGTCGATCACGGCGATGACGCGGCGCTCGCGGGCGGAAGTGCTATCGGTCATGGGGATAACCTCGTTTCGTCGTTGAACGAAACCAGTCTACCCCACCGCATGGACCTCTTGCCGCGGGTGTGCAAAAGGGGACGGGTGCAAATTGCACATCAGGCTCGATGTGTAATTTGCACCCGTCCCCAATTACACGGCAAGGCGTGAAACTAGTTGAACTTGAAGATCTTGCTTGCCAGGTGGTACATGCCGATGGTGGTCTTCTCGCCCAGCTTGCCGGGAAGGTTCGTCCCGATGCCGATCACACCGCGACGCGCCTTGCGGTACATCTTCTCGTCGTAGGCCTTGAGCTCGGCCCACAGAGCCGCGAGCTCATCCTCGATGCCGGGCTTGTCCGACAGCTTGGTGAACACCGAGCAAATGGCCATCATCATGGTGAAGTAGCCCATCATGTAGGAGCGCAGTTTCTCCTGAGGAACGTCCTCATACAGGTGATACGCCTGCATCATGATGCGCGTGATGCGGAACTGCTGGTCAAGACGGCCAACCATGATCTCCTCGTTCACGCTCTGGCCCTCGCGGCCGATGAAGTAGCGATAGAGGTCGATATCGGCGTAGTACAGCGTCTCGCAATTGGGCAGCGGCACGTAAGCGTAGATGTTGTCCACGTAGAAGGTATGAGGCGGCATGGGCAGTTCATGCGCGCGCAAGACGTCCGTGCGATAGCACAGCGAGTGCATCAGCAGGTTCTGATCCGGACGGAAGCGGCCGATATCGCCCCACGTGAAGACCTTCTTGCGCGGCAGGGCCATGCGGTAGCTGATGGTGGTGTGCGTGCCCTCATGGACCTTCTCGTACACGTAGTTGGAGATGAACAGGTCCACGCGCAAGTCGCGCTCCTCAAAGCCGCGCAGAAGCTGCAGCATCGTGGCGAGCGCATCCGCGTCGAGCCAGTCATCGGAGTCGACGACCTTGTAGTACGTGCCGCGCGCCTCGCGCAGGCCGGCACGGACGGCCATGCCGTGACCGCCGTTCTCCTGATGCACCACGCGGACGATGCCGGGATAGCGGGCCTCCCACTCGTCGGCCTTGGCGCCGGTCTCGTCCTTGGAACCATCGTTCACGATGATGATCTCGATATCGGAGGCGCACTTGGAGCCCTCGAGAATCGATGAGATGCAATGGTCCATGTCCTTGGCGGCGTTGTAGCTCGGAATACCGAAGGAGAGGACCTTGTGGCCCTCCCCCGCCGGGGTCACGGACAGCGTCTTGATGGGAAAAGCGGCTCGAGCCGCCTCCACATCATAGGAAGCGGCGAGTGCGGAATAGTCGACATTAGGCATGGCAGGCGATAATTTCGTCCGAAAGGTTGAGGGCAGAGGCGGTCACGGCGTCCATATCGTAATAACGGTACTCAGCCAGGCGACCGACCGGATGGAAGTTCGTGATGTGCGAGACGCGCTCGAGATAGCTCTCGTACAGCTTGCGGTTATCGGGGTCCAGAATCGCGTAGTACGGGGTCTGGCCGCTGCCCGGCTCGTAGGCGTGGCTGTACTCCTTCATGATGGTCGTCTTGCCGGAGACCTCCTGGCCGGTCATGTTCTTGAACTCGGTGATGCGGGTGAAGTCCTCGGAAACGGTGTAGTTCACGGTGCCCACGGGCTGGAACTGATCCATGTCGAGGGTCTCGAACTTCATGTCGAGCGTGCGGTACGGCAGGGCACCCAGATCGAGGTCGAACAGCTCGTCGAGCGGGCCAGTGTAGATCACCTCGCCGCCGTAGACGTTGCCGCAGACCTTCACCGTGGTGTCGGTGAGCTCGAAGATGTCACGGGCGTCCACGTCGCAGAAGACGTCGATGCAATCGTGATCGAGCATGTTCTCGAACAGGGCGGTGTAGCCCTCCGCGGGCATGCCCTGGTAGGGAGCCTGCGGGAAATAGCGGTCGTCATCGCCGACGAAGATCGGCACGCGGGCAGTGACGGAGGGGTCGATCTCGTCGGGCGTCTGGCCCCACTGCTTCATCGTGTAGTGGAGGAACACGTTCTCATACACGTAGTCGGCGATCTCGGCCAGGTCGGGGTCGTTCTTCTCACGCAGCTGCAGGATGGGGACCTTCACGTCCTTGCCGAACGTCTCCACGAGCTTGGCGTACAACTCCTCGCCGCGCTCCTCGCCGAACGCGAGCAGCAGGCTCTTGTGGTTGAAGGGAACCGGCATGAGCGTGCCGTGGACGTTGGCGAGCACCTTGTGCTGGTAATCAGTCCACTCGGTGAAGCGGGACAGGAACGTGTGCACGCGCTCGCTGAAGGTGTGGTAGATGTGCGGACCGTACATGTGAACGAGCACACCGGCCTCATCCAGGTAGTCGTAGGCGTTGCCGGCAATGTGGTTGCGGCGCTCGAGGACGGCGACGCGGAAGCCGACGGTCTCGGCGAGGCGACGGGCGCACACCGCACCCGCATAGCCCGCACCGACGACGATCATGTCGTAGGCGCTCGGGTTGAAATCCTCAGGGAGACCTGAATTGATCTGCATGACAGCTCCTTGCAGGTGGCGACGGCAAATGTTCCCTCTCGCGGCGCGCGGGGCCGTCATGAGCCGCGCATCGCGTTTTCATCCAACCGATTATAACGGTCGGGGCATATAATTACCCCTGTCACACCAATAAAGCTCATCATCAGACAAGGACGATGATGGGCGCGCATGACGAGGAGCGTTTGCATGAGTGATTTCCTGGGCCGCATGAAGGCCGCCGCCAAGGCCGACAAGAAGACCATCGTCCTGCCCGAGGGCGAGGACCCGCGCACCATCGAAGCGGCCAAGAAGATCGTCGAGGAGGACCTTGCCAACCTCGTGATCCTGGGCAACCCCGACGAGATCGACGTCCCCGGCGCCACCGTCATCGACCCCCGCAACGCCGAGAAGCACGAGGAGTACGCAAGCAAGTTCGCCGAGCTCCGCGCTAAGAAGGGCGTGACCATCGAGCAGGCCCGCGCCCAGGTCATGGACGCCACCTACTTCGGCACCATGATGGTCAAGATGGGCGACGCCGACGGCCTGGTCTCCGGTGCCTGCCACTCCACTGCCGACACCCTGCGCCCGGCCCTGCAGATCCTGAAGACGGCCCCCGGCACCAAGCTGGTCTCCGCCTTCATGATCATGTGCACTCAGACCGAGCAGTTCGGTGCCGACGGCACGCTCGTGTTCGCCGACTGCGGCCTGAACATCGCCCCCACCTCCGACGAGCTCTCCGAGATCGCCATCGCGTCGGCCAACTCCTTCAAGACCTTCATGGGTGATGTCGAGCCCAAGGTCGCCATGCTCTCCTACTCCACCATGGGCTCCGCCGGCGGCGACACCGCCAAGAAGGTCCAGGAGGCCACCGCATTCGCCAAGGAGAAGGCCCCCGAGCTCGCCATCGATGGCGACCTGCAGCTCGACGCCGCCATCGTGCCGTCCGTCGCAGAGCTGAAGGCCCCCGAGTCCAAGGTCGCCGGCCACGCCAACGTCCTGGTCTTCCCCAACCTCGAGACCGGCAACATCGGCTACAAGCTGGTCCAGCGCTTCGGCGGCGCCGAGGCCTACGGCCCGATCCTGCAGGGCATCGCCAAGCCGGTGAACGACCTGTCCCGCGGCTGCTCCGCCGACGACATCGTGGGTGTCGTAGCCATCACGGCCGTCCAGGCGCAGATGGCCGAGTAGCGCAACCGCCACATATGCAATCCCTGCCCGGGGCTCTTTCAAAGAGCCCCGGGTTTTTTCTTGCGCCAAGCTCGGAGACGGGCGCCCAAACGAAAAAAGGAGCGACCCCCTTCTGGAAGCCGCTCCTTGCAAATTCACGGTATGTGGCGTGAACCTACTTGGCGAGACGCTCGACGTCGCAGGCGATCATGTACTCCTCGTCGGTGGGGAGCACCATGACGGTGACGGAGGAGCCGGCGGTGGAGATCACGCCGGTCTTGCCGGAGCACATGCTCTTGTTCTTCTCGCGGTCGACGCGCACGCCCATCCACTCGAAGCACTCGCACACGGCCTGACGGGTCGCCCAGTCGTTCTCACCGATACCGCCGGTGAAGGTGATGGTGTCGACGCCGGACATGCTAGCGATCATGGCAGCGCCCTGGGCGACGACCTTGTAGATGAACATATCCAGAGCGAGCAGGCACTTCTCATCGCCGGCGGCGGCACCGTCGCGGATATCGCGGACATCGCTCGTGTTCTCGGAGATGGCGAGGAAGCCGGACTGCTTGTTCATCATGGTGTCGACCTCATCGCAGGTGTAGCCGCCCTCGCGCTGGAGGTAGCACACGGTCGCCGGGTCGATGGAGCCACAGCGGGTGCCCATCATGAGGCCGTCGAGCGGGGTGAGGCCCATCGTGGTGTCGCGGACCACGCCATCCTCGATGGCGCACAGCGAGGAACCGTTGCCGAGGTGGCAGGAGAGCACGCGATGGCAGGTCTCGCCCAGGAGCTCCTTGGCCGTCTGCCACTCATAGCGGTGGCTGGTGCCGTGAGCGCCGTACTTGCGGATGTGCAGCTTCTCGCGCACCTCGGTCGGCAGTGCGTAGGTGTAGGCCGCGGGCGGCATGCCCATGTGGAAGGACGTGTCGAACACGGCGACGTTCGGGAGCTCGGGGTAGGTCTCGCGGCAGTGCTCGATGACGCCGGCCTCGGCATAGTTGTGCAGCGGGGCGAGCGGGGCAACCTCGTAGATCTTGGCGAGCACCTCATCGTCGACGAGCGCAGAGTCCTCGAAGTGCCAGCCGCCCTGAACGATGCGGTGGCCGAAGGCCTCCATCTCGAAGCCGTGCTCGTTGATGAGCTCGATGACCTTGCGGATGGCAGTGCCGTGATCAGGGAAGTCCACGATCTCCTTGACCTTCTCGCCATCACCCTCGACATGGCCGAAGATGCCGTCGGTCAGGCCGATGCGCTCGCAATTGCCCTTGGTGAAGACCTCGCGGGTCTTGGTGTTCATCAGCTGGAATTTGAGGCTCGAGCTACCGGCGTTGAGAACGAGAACGTTCATGACACTCCTTGGTGGTTCGGTTGCCCGGTCGATCCGGGCAGATTTTACACGTATGTCTCTATCATAGCGTGAACGCGGTCCCTATGGACGGTACAGAAACGCAGCCGACGGCCGCATCCCTTAGATAAGGCCCTCTCCCAGTGGCTTGCCGCCCAGCACATGCAAGTGGAAATGCATGACGGTCTGTCCGGCGGCCTCGCCCTTGTTGGAGATGACGCGGAAACCCTCGTCGAGGCCCTTGATACGCGCGACCTCGGCGACGGCATGGGTCATGGCGGCGAGCGTCTCGGCAGGCACGCCGTCGATGATGTTCTCGTGGTGCGCCTTGGGGATCACGAGCGTATGGACGGGGGCCTGGGGGTTCAGATCGTCGAACGCGATGACGAGGTCATCCTCGTACACGACGGTGGCAGGAATCTCGTGCTCTGCGATCTTGCAGAAAATGCAGTCGGACATGGGAAGGCTCCAATCGTCTTGATGTGTAAAGGGGACGGGTGCGTTTTGTACATCTGCACGCGACAAATTGCGTGCGGTGAGCGCAAGGGCGCCTCGGATGTGCAAAACGCATCCGTCCCGTCTTGACACATCGTAGCGAATTTACAGGTTGAGGGCGTCGGAGTCGTCGGCCGGGGAACCCGCTACGAGCTCGTCGTTGCCGTCGATATCCTTAAGAAGCACCGAGACCTTCTGCTCGGCGCCGGCAAGGCGGGCGCGCAGGCTCTTGAGCAGCTCCACACCGCGCGTGTAGCTCTCGAGCGACTCCTCGAGCTCCATGTCGCCCGACTCGAGGCTACGGATGATGAGCTCCAACTCGGTGGATGCCTCCTTGTACGTGAGCTCCTCGACGTTCTTGTACTCAGCCATGTTCTTCATCCTTTCACGTCGCCGCGCACGCGCGGCAAGATCTCATGATTCAACGTGCAGCGGTGCGCGCTATTCCCGCGGTGCCGCGGCACACTCAACGGCATCGACCGTTGCCAGCACATCGCCGTCGGCCATGCGCAGACGCAAAGCATCGCCCACATGGAACGAATCGGCACGCATGGCGACCGAGCCGTCTCCGTCATACGCGATCGAATAGCCTCGGCCCAGGACCTTGAGCGGCGAAAGCGCATCGAGTGCGGCAGCCGAGCGGCCAAGCTCGGCAACAGGGGCGCTCAACAGCTGTGCGCCTTTGGACCTCAGGCGAGAGGCCGCGAGCTCGAGGGCATGGCCCATGCGGTCCATCTGCGCCGTGCTCGAACGCAGCCGGGGCGCCAGGCGATCGAGCTCCATGGCGAAGCGACCCTGCGCGCGCTCGCACGCGGTGCAAAAGCGGTCGACGGTCTGCGCGAGCTCCACCTCGCGGCGGTCCACGATGTTCGCGGGGCTGGTGAGACAGGGACGCGTCGCGAACGCATCCAGTGACCGGCACTCGCGCTCGAGCCGCACGTCCATGGCCCGACCAAGCCGGCCGCCCAGTCCGTCGCAAGCGGAGGCGGCGCGGGCGATCTTGCCCTCGAGCACGCGCTGCAAGCGTTGCTCGCGACCGTCCAAGGCGCTCACCAGCTCGGAGAACTCCGGAGCGACGGACTCCGCCGCCGCGGTGGGCGTGGAGCAGCGGCGATCGCTCACCATGTCGCAGATCGAGTTATCGGGTTCATGCCCGATGCCCGTGACCACCGGCACGGGGCACGCGGCGACCGCGCGCGCCAGGCCCTCGTCGTTGAAGGTCATGAGGTCCTCGAAGGAACCACCGCCTCGCACGAGCAGGATGCAGTCGGGCGCCGGTGTGATCGCGGCGGCGCGACGCAGGCCCTCCACGAGCTCCGCCGGAGCTCCCTCGCCCTGCACCTTGGCACCCACGCACACAACCTCGACCATGGGGTTGCGGCGGCGCAGGGTGCGCTTCACATCGTTGATGACCGCACCGGATAGCGAGGTCACGACGGCGACGCGGGTGCAGAACACGGGGATGCGGCGCTTGCGCTCGGGCTCCATGAGCCCCTCGCGGCGGAGCTTCTCCGCGAGCTGCGCGACCTGTTGGCGCAGCAGTCCCTCCCCCGCCAGGGTGAAGGAACTCGCCTTGAAACTCATCTTGCCCGTGGGCTTGTACAGGTCGAACGTACCGGTAAACAGCACCTGCAGACCGTCGCGCAAATCGAACGCGCGCTTGTCGTAGGTGCCCTTCCACACGATGCACTCGAGCGCGGCCGACTCGTCCTTGATCTGAAAATAGCAATGGCCGCTACGGGCGTTCGGACCGCGAAACCCGGTCACCTCACCCAAAACGGTGATCTTGGGGACGCCGTGCAGGGCGCCCGCCGCCAACTCGGCAGCTTGCGAAACCGACAGGGCATCCGAGTCGGATTCGCCCATATCGGCCACCACCGGTTGGTCGGGCGTGGCCCCCGTCAAACTCCAGGCACTCATGCGAACACCTCCTCTTCTCGTCTACCCAACGACACGGTAGCGCGCCGTGCGGACAAAACTAGTTATCGTCGTCACGATGCGTGCGGGCGAGGAGGTACAGCAGCTGGAGGACGCTGGAGAGCGCCGCCGCCACGTACGTGAGCGCCGCGGCGGTGAGCACCTTGCGGGCGCCGCGCACATTCACCTCGCTCATGCCAGAGCCCTCGATGTAGGCCACGGCCCGGCGGCTCGCGTTGATTTCGACAGGCAACGTGACCAGCTGGAACACCACGGAGAACGCGAACATGGCGATGGCGAGCGACGTCAGGCCCGCCATGTCCATCATGAAGCCGAGCAAGAACACGATGGTCCAGATGTTCTGGGTGAAATTGACGACGGGCACGAGGGCGTGGCGCACCTTCATCATGAAATAGCCGCTCTCACGCTGGGCCGCATGACCCGCCTCGTGGCAGGCGACCGCAACACTGGCGACCGAGCCGCCGGAGAGGTTCTCGCGCGAGAGGTAGAGGTTGTTGTCACGCGGGTCGTAATGGTCGCTCAGGTGGCCGGGGGTTCCAAGGATTCCCACGCGGCCGCAACCGGATGCGTCGAGCATACGGCGGGCAACCTGCTCACCAGTCTCCCCGTCCGAGGGAACGCGGGACCAACGGCGGTACGTGGAGTTGATATAACTCTGAGCCATGAGGCCGACCACCGTTGTGACCAGCACGATGATCAGATAAAGCGGGTCATATCCAAAGCCGTAATAGCCGTAGTAGGGCATGGGAATCCTTTCAGATGCTATGTGCACATGTGGGACCTTGTACCCAAAAAGAACGCCCCGACCTTCCAAGTCGGGGCGCCTTCGCACAGATGTGATACGTGCGGCTTTAAAAGTCCACGGCCCCCTCGCCGGCCAGCCACTCGGCCTGGAACTCGGCGTAGCGGCCATCGATGATGGCCTGGCGAGCGCGGCGCATGAGGTCGAGCAGGAAGTAGATGTTGTGCTGCGACAGCAGGATACCGCCGAGCATCTCCTTCTGCGTGACCATGTGGCGAATGAGCGCACGGGAATAGCCGCCGGTGCACACCGGGCAGGTGCACTTCTCGTCGATGGGACGCGGGTCGCGGGCGAACTTGGCATTCTTGAGGTTCATGCGGCCGGTACTCGAGAACGCGGTGCCCATGCGGCCGGTGCGGGTGGGCAGCACGCAGTCGAACATATCGACGCCGCAGCCGACGCCGCGCACGAGCGTGGTGGGATTGCCCACGCCCATGAGATAGCGGGGCTTGTGACGCGGCATGTGCTCGGACACAAGCGGCTCGAGGGTCTCGAACATGACCTCGTGGGGCTCGCCCACCGAGTAGCCGCCGATGCCGTAGCCGGGGAAGTCGCCGATCTCCTCGAGGTGCTTGAGGGATCGCAGGCGCAGATCCAAATGCATGCCGCCCTGCACGATGCCGAACAACGCCTGGTCATCGCGAGTGTGGGCCTTGTAGCAACGCTCAGCCCACATGCTGGAGAGCTCGACGGCGCGCTCCACGAACTTGCGCGTGGCGGGGTAACCTGGGCACTGGTCGAGCTGCATGCAGATGTCGCTGCCGAGCTTCATGGCGATCTCCATGTTGTCCTCGGGCGTCCAGAACACATGGCTACCGTCGTAATCGGTGGCGATGAATCGCACACCCTCATCGGTGAGCTTGACCGCGTCGGAATGGGAGAAGATCTGGAAGCCGCCCGAGTCCGTGAGGATGGGACCGTGCCAGTTCATGAAGTCGTGCAAGCCGCCGAGCTCGGCCACCGTATCGGCGCCCGGGCGCATGGCCAGGTGATAGGTATTGGCGAGCACGATCTGGGCGCCCAGGTCCTTCACGGTCTCGGTGGGAATGCCTTTGACGTTGGCCTTGGTGCCCACGGGCATGAAGATCGGGGTCTCGATATCGCCATGCGGCGTGTGGAGGATGCCAGCGCGCGCATGCGTCTTGGGATCCTCGGCGACGATCTCGTATTTGAACAGGGATTGGTCCATGAAACGGCTCCTCGGTTATTCGGCGCCAGGCGGGCGTGGAATCAATCGGTCCAGCGCGTGGGGACTCTCCCGCGCGCAGGCCTCGCATTCACATGCCGCCGGCGCCATGCAATTTCAGCCGTTTATTGTACTATCGCGCACCGCGCCCCGCGCCATTCAGCGGGAAATGAGCTGGAATCCCACCTGGAACACAATCGCGACGGCGACCAAGATCCAAAACGCAACCTCCCAATGCTCCCCTGCGAAAACCATGAGGGCGAGGCACGCGACGACGCTCAAGAGTATCGACAGCTCGAAGCGATGCCGACGGAGGAAGCCCTTCTTTTGAGGCGCCGAGTGGATGTTGCCCACCAGATAGTCGGCGATCTCCCGGTCGGTACTCAAATTGTGCTTGCGAAAGATCATGCCCATGCGCACGATGATTGCAACGATTCCGACAAGCAAAACCGAGTCGACCGCGGCAGCGGGAATATCCGGAGCGGGGACGTCCGACCGTTCCAGCACCATTTCCAGCGGTATATAGAGTACGCCGATAAAAATGATGCCGAGGGTCAAAAGCAGCAGCTCTCGCTTATCGACGGAAACCCGCTTACCGAGCTCAGGAGCGACTTGATTGGCCAAGTCATCCACCGTAACGCCAAAGACCTCGGCAAGATACGCCATGCTCTGAATATCCGGAAGGGTCTTGCCCGTCTCCCAGTTCGATATGGTTTGACGCGACACCATACACGCTTGGGCAAGGTCTTGCTGAGACATACCGAGCCGCTCGCGCTGCATCCGAATACCGGTGCGATTCCAGTGCTCTCCATGGTCCCTCCCTCATAAGCGAATTGCTTGCCTTCACAGTAGCGAAGAAGAGGTGGCTTGTCTGTCAAAAGTCCTTTACATCGGAGAAATACGCGACGCGCCAAACGCCGATCGACAAGATTGGCGTACGAGACCATCGAAGAAATTGCCTCGTCCCCTACTCGGCCCCGGGCAAACCGTTGCCTGCACCGCGATTGGGACGCCCGAGGGCAAGCAGCTGATCGCGCACGTCTTCGCACTGGGCAATTGCCTGGGCGACGCGCTCACGCGATTCGACGATGCGCTGCTGGACCATGGCGTCCATGAAAACGTTGTCGAACAGCCAATCGGCGGCGAGCAGAAAGTCGCCCACGTCGGGACCGATACCCGAGAATCCCTGGACATCGTTCAACTCGTCCGCCAGACGGGAAAGCGCGCGCTGCGCCGCATCGAGGTGCTCCTGCGCAGTCTGCATCCTGCCCTGCTTGAACGCGGAGATCAAAAACCCGCCGCCGAACATGTCGAGAAGACCCCAGTTCCGCGCGCTCTTGAGATCTCGCGCGGCAGCGTCGAGGCAATCCAGTGCATCCTCGACCGCCGCAAGCGCCTCGTCGATCTCGATCTCCCGCTGAGCCATGTCGGTCCCCCTGTCCGCTTTCGTTTGCTTCCGCGTGATTCTACCGTGAAAAGTGCACCGAGACCACCGCGCAACCGCAGCGGCAGAAGCCCTATCATAAGGTAGACGAATCGGATGACCACGGGGAGGCGCACCATGTGTGACCAGGACGAATTGCAAGACCAGCCGGTAGGCGTCACCGCAGCCGAACCTCTTGCCACGCCTTCCGACGATGTCGAGGGCGCCGAGGATGAACCGTCGGGCCAAATCCCGGCATTCCTCGTCCAAAACCCAATGGCGGCCACTCATGCAGCCGAGACCCCAGACGAGTCTGCCGGTGAAAACGTTCGCGACACCGCAGACGCCGATGGCGGTGAGCCCGGGGCCACCGAGCCCACCGAGCCCGAAGGCACGGAGGCCGTCGAGACATCCGGTCCCAGCGGCCTGTTCTCCGAGGGCGTTGCGAGCATGAAGGCCATGAGCAGCGCGCGCCGCGCACATGCCGAGGCCCGCGACGAACTCGAGCGACTTCAGAACACCATCGCCGCCCGCGAGGCCGAACTTGAGCACCGCCGCGATATCGAGGCGAACTACGACGAGATCATCGAACGGGAGCGCGCCCGCAAGAGCGATGCCGAGCAGGCAGCCGAAGACCTGAAAGCTCAACGAGATGCAACGGCCGAGCGCGTAAGCCAGCTCAAGCGCAAGCTCGAGCAGATGCGCGAGGAGGATACGACCACGGAGAAGCGCCTCAAGGTCACCCTCGACGCCGCGACCGACAAAGAGCAATCCGCGCGAGAGTCCGGACGGCGCCTCCAGAACCGCCTCGACGACGCGAAAAGCGACCTCGAACGCCTTAACGAGGAGCGGCGCGCCAGCCTGATCGCATCCGAACAGGCCATCGCAAGCGCTGAGAAGCGTCTCGCCACACTCAACGCCGAATACGCAGAACTCCAGCGCAACCCCTCCGCCAACTCCGCAGAGTACTCGGTCAGGACGCGCGAGCTCGAGTTCGAGATCTCCGACGCAGCCGCCGCGCTTCGCAGCGCTCGGGAGGACCTGCCGCAGACCGACCGGGAGACGCAACGCGCCATCGATGAGGCGATCGCCGCCGTCGCAGCGGCCGAGAAACCCATCGCAGCCGCAAAGACCGCTTTCGATGAGGCGGCGGCCGCATCCGACAAGGCCCGTGACGCATACAGCGAGGCAAAAGAGGCCGCTGAGGCACGGCAGAAGGAGCTGCGGAAGCGCATTGGGGACGAGGAGAAGTCCCTCAAGTCACAGGATCGCTCTATAACGGACAAGCTCGACGAGGCGTCGGCGGCGCAGGCCGTCATAGATGAGGCCGAGGATGTCATCGCCCATCCGGAGGTGACCGAGGCGATTGCCCATGCCCTCGAGGCCGACCGCGCCGAGCACGGCGACCGCGTGGCGGAGGTCGAGGAACTTGCGAACACCGAACGCGATGTGCGTGAGCAAACGCGCGCCTCGCGCATTCGGTTCATCGCCGCGATTACAGGCATCGCCCTGCTGGCCATCCTGGCGATCTGGATGCTCCTGTAGTCTGGGTTTGCACGATTGATTCTGGGCCGTCTACCTGCGTAGACGGCCCGATGTTGGACACACTATTTGTCCTATGACCCTATAACCCCGGGGATGCACCCCAAACTCTGGAGACGCTAGGCCGCCAAG